>TARA_R110000850_G_scaffold7972_5_pt1 | contig 84456 bp, 71 predicted proteins | sample TARA_R110000850 | Tara Oceans TARA_R110000850 (sample SAMEA4397586) | marine metagenome | biome: Polar Biome; feature: [SRF] surface water layer (ENVO:00010504); material: water (ENVO:00002006), including particulate matter (ENVO:01000060) such as... | depth 5 m
ACCGGTGCGCGCATCGGGCGCGGCGGCGGGGTCGCGAGCGTGCTGCGGACACGCGGGATCAGCCATCGCCGCGTCATCGTGAAGGCGCGGATCGTGAAGCTCGGCAAGGGGCTGTCGGCGGCGCGGGCGCACGTGCGCTATCTCGAGCGCGACGGCACCACGCGCGAGGGCGAGCGGGGACGGCTCTACGGCCCTGAGCAGGATGGCGTCTCGGGGAAGGCCTTCCTGGAGCAGTCGGCGGGCGATCGTCACCAGTTCCGCTTCATCGTCGCACCCGAGGACGGCGACCGGTACGAAGACCTGAAGCCGCTGGTGCGGCGGCTGATGAACGACATGGAAGAGGACTTGGGGACGAAGCTCGACTGGGTGGCGGTCGATCACTTCAACACCGGCCATCCGCACAGCCATGTCATTCTGCGCGGCAAGGATGAGCGCGGCCACGACCTCATCATCGCCAGGGACTATATCACCCACGGCATCCGTGCCCGCGCCGAAGCGATCGTCAGCCTCGACCTTGGCCCCAGAACCGAGCAGGAGATCGTCGCGGCCACCGCGCGCGAGGTGGATGCCGAACGCTACACCAGTCTCGACCGGAAGCTGATGCACGCAAGGGGCGACGACGGCCTCGTCCATCCCGGGCACCGCGACGGCACCGAGCAGGCACTGCGGACGCGGCGGCTGCACAAGCTCGCGCGGCTGGGCCTTGCCGAAGAGGTGCGGCCCGGCTGGTGGAAGCTTGATGAGAACTTGGAGCCGACACTCCGCCGCATGGGCGAGAAGGGTGACATCATCCGCACGATGCAGCGCCAGCTCACCGCGCACGCTTTGTTTCCTCGCCGCGATCATGCGCTGCAATGGCTTCGCGCTGCTCATCCTGGAGCGCATCGGCCCAGCGGATCGCCTGTTTAAGCGAATCGAGTTCGTCCGCACCCGCGCCAACATCACCAAGGTGACGAATCCTGTCCTCAACCGCGCGAAGCGCTGCGGCATCGCGCTGATAGAGACGGCGGTAGCTGGGATCGCCCGTGTCGAGGTACTGACGGGCGTGCTCGGTGAGCGCGAACACTTCCGCATTGAGTGTGCCGGTCGCCTGATCGAGCCGATAACGCTGCTCGACGGCGGCACGTTCCTGCTCGTGCGCGTTCAATGCGAGGATCATCGTCGTTCCGGATACGAGCGTCAGGAGGACGGTTGCTCCATAAGCCCAGTTCGTGATGATGGTGAGCCGCATAGCGCCGAACTTACACCCAACTGGACTTAGAAAGGTTAACGTCTCTCGGCTTGGGCCGCGCTGCGCGCTTTTCTGCGAGGGGTGCGCGTGATCTTCAGGATCGTCGCCGGAGGGTTCAGAACAGCGGCAGCGTCTCCTCGACCGTGTCCATCGGCGTGAAGTTCGAAACCGTTACGCCTACAAGCCTGATCCCCTTGCGTGTCGGCAACACGCTGCGGATGAGGAAAAGGCTGGTTTCGCGAAGGCGTTCCCGGCTGTTCACAGGCGCCGTGTCGCTGCGGCTGCGCGTGATCTGCGTGAAATCCTGATACTTGACCTTGACCGTGACCGTGCGCCCGAACGCCTGCGCTTTCTCGCACCATGCCCAGACGTCGTCGGCCTGCCCGAGGACGCCGGCCTCGATTTCCTCGTCCTCGGTGAGATCCCGCTCGAACGTGGTCTCGCTACCCGATGACTTGCGTATGCGGTCGGGATCGACGGGCCGATTGTCTTCGCCGCGGGCGATCGCGTGATACCATTCCGCCGAACTGCCGAAGTGCTGCCGGAGAAAGGCGAGGGGCTTTTCGCGGAGGTCGCGGCCCGTTTCGATGCCGAGCCGCTTCATCTTCGCTGCCGTCACGGGGCCAATGCCGTGAAAGCGCGCGACCGGCAGCGTTTCGACCCACGCGGCGCCCATCTCGGGCGTGACGGCGAACTGGCCGTTCGGCTTCCGCTGATCGGAGGCGAGCTTTGCGAGAAACTTGTTGTAGGAAACGCCCGCCGACGCTGTGAGTCCGGTTTCGGACACGATGCGTGCGCGAATTTCCTTCGCGGTCTCCCACGCTGTTGCGATGCCGCGGCGGTTCGCGGTGACATCAAGATAGGCTTCATCAAGCGAGAGCGGTTGGATGAGATCGGTGTAATCGCCGAAGATCGTGTGAATTTGCCTGGAAACGGCTCGGTACACGTCGAAGCGGGGGCGCACGAAGATGAGTTCAGGGCATCGCCGGAGCGCTGACACCGAAGGCATCGCCGAACGCACACCGAACGTACGCGCCTCATAGCTTGCGGCGGCAACGACACCGCGCGCGGCACCGTGGCCGACGGCAACGGGCTTCCCTCTCAGCGCCGGATCGTCGCGCTGCTCCACCGACGCGAAGAAAGCGTCCATGTCGATATGGATGATCTTGCGGACCGTGCTCACATCGCGCGTCTAGCGGTTTGGGAACAGATTGTGAACATGATCGTTGTTCGGATCGATCGAGATCGTGGCTATCTGGCCAAACATTCCCTGGAACAAATGCTTCATGCCCCTCACCGAAACCCGGAACCTTCGTGGTGGCACCTCTTGCTGGCAGCCCGAGGGCCATCAGGCGGTCGTTTCCGATGCATTCCCCGATCATGACGTCGACATCGCCATCGTCGGGGCGGGGGTCATGGGCGCCATGCTTGCGGAACGTTTGACGGCCACGGGGCGGAGCGTGGCTCTGTTCGACCGCAGGCCGCCGGGTCATGGCAGCACGGCGGCGTCCACTGCGCTCGCCATGTGGGCGGCGGATGTGCCGCTGACGCACCTGGCAAGCCGCATAGGGGTGAACGAGGCGGCCCGCCGCTGGCGCCGCGTTCACGCCGCCGTGCGTGCGTTGGCGGAACGGATCGATCGCCTCTCTATCGATGCAGCACGTGTGGACAGGCCCGAACTCTATCTGGCGGGAACATTGCTCGACGAGACCGCCCTCGCTGTGGAGTGCGAAGCGAGACGCGCCGCCGGACTCCCCTCGACCTTTCTGGATGGCGATGCCGTTGCCTCACGGTTCGGTCTTCCGGCGCGCGCGGCCCTCCTGTCGGAGGGCGGCTACGAGGTCGATCCGGTCCGCTTGACGCTCAGCCTGCTGGCGCGCGCCCGCGAGCATGGCGCGACGGTCACGTATCCGGTGGACATCATCGCCATCGAACAGAGCGATGCGGGAAATATTCTCCATACGGCCGAGGGCCGGTCCGTGACCGCGCGCGATGTGATCCTCGCCACCGGCTACGAACGCGCGCGGCTGTTCCTGCCTGAAGCGTTCTCGGTCAGTTCCAGCTATGCCATCGCGACGCCGCCCGGAACGGCACCACTCTGGCGCGAGAGCGCGATGATCTGGGAGGCATCGAGTCCTTATATTTACGCGCGTGCTACCTCCGACGGCCGTGTCATCGCGGGTGGTGAGGATGAAAGCTTCGAAGACGGCGCCCGGCGAGACGCGCTCATCGGTGTGAAGCGAGGTACGTTGCAGGCAAAGCTCGGCAAGATCATCGGACGCGACGATGTGCCCGTCGACTGCGCGTGGGGCGCAGCGTTCGGATCATCGCCCGACGGGCTGCCGGCGATTGGCCGTGCTGCCAATCACGAAGGTATCTGGCTCGCCAGCGGGTTCGGCGGCAACGGCGTCACTTTCGCTGCATTGGCGACGGAACTGATCACTGCCGAACTGGACGGCCATTCCGATCCGGATGCAGCCTGCTTCGATCCCTATCGATTCCCTTCCTGAGCATCCGTCCCCGGAACATCAGGCGCCGGCCGCCGTTGGGCGTTCATGCGATCATCCGGGAGATGGGTCATGCCGAAAGTGAATTCCAAGGGAACAGGCTTTGAAACGCGCCAGGGGACTGGGGGCGAAACGCACCAGCAGGTGCCGAAGGCAGGCCCTCGCGAGGCGGAAGGCCATCTCACCACGAATCAAGGGATTCGTGTCTCCGACAACCAGAACCAGTTGAAGGCTGGCGCGCGTGGCCCTGTGCTGCTCGAAGATTTCGTGCTGCGCGAGAAGATCTTTCATTTCGACCACGAGCGTATCCCGGAGCGCATCGTGCACGCACGGGGTTCGGCTGCGCATGGCTTCTTCGAGGTGTATGAAAGCCTTGCCGATCTGACCAAGGCCGACCTCTTCCAGCGCCCAGGCGAGCGCACGCCCCTGTTCACGCGCTTCTCCACGGTTGCGGGCGGTGCGGGGTCGGTGGATACGCCGCGTGACGTGCGCGGGTTCGCCGTGAAGTTCTATACGAAGGAGGGCAACTGGGACCTTGTCGGCAATAATATTCCGGTGTTCTTCATTCAGGACGCGATCAAGTTCCCCGATCTCATCCATTCGGTGAAGATGGAGGCGGATCGCGGCTATCCGCAGGCCGCCTCGGCGCATGATACGTTCTGGGACTTTATCAGCCTGATGCCCGAATCGACCCATATGATCATGTGGGCAATGTCGGACCGGGCGATCCCGCGCACGCTCCGCACCATCCAGGGTTTTGGCATCCACACGTTCCGGATGGTGAACGCGAAGGGCAAATCCACATTCGTGAAGTTCCATTGGAAACCGAAGCTCGGTCTCGCCTCTACGGTATGGGACGAGGCGGTGAAGATCGCAGGCGCCGATCCCGATTTCCATCGCCGCGATCTCTTCGAGGCGATCGCACGCGGCGACTATCCGGAATGGGAACTCGGCATTCAGGCCTTCGATGAGAAATTCGCCGACAGCCTGCCCTTTGACGTGCTCGATCCTACCAAGATCATCCCCGAGGAAATGCTGCCGGTACGGCCCATCGGCCGCATGGTGCTGGATCGCAATCCGGATAATTTCTTCGCGGAAACCGAGCAGGTTGCATACTGCCCGGCCAATATCGTCCCTGGCCTCGATTTCACCAACGATCCGCTGCTTCAAGGGCGGTTGTTCTCCTATCTCGACACACAGCTGAAGCGGCTGGGATCGACGAATTTCCATCAGATCCCCATCAACGCGCCGAAGTGTCCGGTGATGAACTTCCAGCGCGATGGCCACATGCAGATGCTGACCCCGCAGGGCCGCGCGAACTATGAACCCAACAGCCTTGGCGATGCGGGCGAAGTGACCGGCCCCCGCGAATGTCCCGTCACGGGTTTCGCCACGGTGGCCGGCCGCGATGCGGCGGAAGAGCAAGGCGACAAGCTGCGCATCCGGCCCGAAAGTTTTGCCGATCACTACAGTCAGGCGCGGATGTTCTTCCGGTCGCTGCATCCCGCGGAGCAGGCGCATCTGGCCTCTGCGCTGGTGTTCGAACTGTCCAAGGTCGGCCTGGAGCATGTCCGCACGCGAATGCTGGCCAACCTTCTGAACGTGGACCCCGACCTCGCGAAACGCGTCGCCGAGGGCCTTGCGATGTCCCTGCCGAAAGCTTCGAAATCCGCCGTTCCGGTCCAGGATTTCGATCCTTCCCCCGCGCTCAGGATCATCGATGGCCCGCTGGATCTGGATACGCTGGAAGGCCGTTCGGTCGGTGTGCTTATCGCTGACGGTACGGATGTGAAAGCGCTCGACAGGCTGTTGAAGGCGATCGGATCGGCCGGCGCACAGGCGGTTGTGATCGCACCCAAGGTGGGCGGGGCGAAGCTTTCCGACGGGTCTATCCGCAAGGCTGATGCGCAGCTGGCTGGCTGTCCTTCCGTGATGGTGGACGCGGCCGCGCTTGTGCTCTCTCGGGAGGGCTGCGCTGCGCTGCTCGGCGAAGCCGCGGCAATTCAGTTCGTGATGGATGCGTTCGGGCACCTCAAGGCGATCGGGCATACGCCCGAAGCACAACCGCTGCTCGACAAGGCGGGGGTTGAGCCGGACGAGGGCGTGGTCGATCTCGATAACTTCACGAAGGCTGCCGGAAAGCGCTACTGGGAGCGGGAGCCAGCGGTCCGTATGCTTGCCTAGGGCGGGGCCGCGCAATTAACTGCAAACAGTGATCCCCCCTCGCGGCGCCTGGTCGAGATGCAGGTGATCGTGATGGGCGGCGTTATAATCAGGGGACAGCGTCGTGCCGAAGATTCGGCAGGCACCATCGCGCACTTCGCTTAGAAACGCGGCCTTCGCGGCGTCGCCGTTCCAGTCCGCGGCAATGCTAACCTGTGCGCCCCCGACCAACGTGAATGCGGCGATGTCGATGGCATTGGCGCGGGCGTGTTCCGAAAAACGGCCTCGTGATCCGCTGCCGATCCGGCGGCACGCATAGGTCCCAAAGGTGGTGATACCAGTAACGCCGCGTCCGAAATGCCGCATCGCCGCCGGTTCGACGACCTCTCGCTCCCAAAGCCGGAGACCTGCGGCGACGACGCACGAAGCCGCGACAGCCGGCGAATAGCCGATACCTTCGTCCGCCGTGAAGCGAACACCGTCAGCGTAACCGCAAGTCTCATTGGCGTGCACGGGAGGAAGGGCCCGATACGCGATGTTCGCTTCATCCAGAAGGGCGCGACAGGCGGCGAAGTCAGTGCGCAGGCGTTCGAGTTTGAGCGGGGTGAAGCGTCCCACGGGGTGCGCGAGTGCGAGAGGCGCCCACGGCACATGCTCGGGATGGCGCTCCGTCCAGCGATACGCCGCCAGTCCACCGAAGGCGACAATGGCGATGAGGACCAGAAGGGCAAGCCTCGACACGTGGGATACTCCCGGTTGACGCGATCCGTTTTGCCGGAACATCCCTAGCCCCGGCTCCCTTTTATGCGGGTGATCGTCGACGCGAATATTATCTGCGGCGGTCGATCAAGAAAGCGCGGCGAGAAGATCCGGGATACGCATGAAGGCGAAAGCCACCGTGCTGTCGGCAATTCCGTAGGGCATGAAGATGCAATCCCCGTGGCGGAGCGCGCCGCACGTATAGACGACGTTCGGCACATAACCCTCGCGGTCCTCCTCGGAGGCGGCGAGAAGCGGTGTGGCGGTACGCCCGAGCACGCGCGAGGGGTCGGTCTTGTCGAGCAGCACGGCGCCGATCGAATACTTGCGCATTGCGCCGACGCCGTGGGTGAGCACGAGCCAGCCCTCGTCGAGTTCAATGGGCGCCCCGCAATTGCCGATCTGCAGCAGCTCCCAGGAGTATTTGGGCGTAAGCAGCAATGTGCCTTCATCCCAGTGCGTGAGCGTATCGGACGAGATCAGGTAGAGGTTCTCCCCGTCCTGCCGGCCGACCATCAGATAACGGCCGTCGATCTTGCGCGGGAACAGGCCCATGCCCTTATTGCGCGCGGCCCTGCCGGTAAGCGGCGTCAGAAGGAAACTGCGGAAATCCCGGGTCGAGAGCAATTCGGAGCGGATTTCGCGTCCATTGTAGGCGGTGTAGGTGCCAAGCCATTCGTAGCTTCCATCGTCGTGTTCGAAGCGAAGGAGGCGCAGGTCTTCAAGGCCGTTGGTCTGCGCGGGCGTGATCGGAAACAGCACCGTGCCGGACAGCGTGCTGTCGGCATTGCGGTACACGCACACCGGCCCCTCCTGCAACTTGTCGTCGGGGTCGTGCGCATCGGCCGCAGTGGCGAACGGCGGCTCAGGCGCCAGCTGGAGCTTGCCATTGGGAGCCAGAATGCCCTCGCGGAAGGCGATGGAGGAAATATGCCCCTCGCCAACGGCGCGTAGCGATAGGACGATGCGCAGGTTTTTTTCGTCAAGGCCGCTCTGATCGACATGTGGAACGACGCTCGGATTCATCAGCGCGGCGGCGGCATAGCTGTATTCATGGCAGAAATAGGCGCCGATGAGCTGCCGCCGTGCCCCGCTGAGATGGCAGGTGTCGAGCTCCAGCATGGTGGCCACTTCGTCGCAACGCGTCATGAACACTTTCCGCGTCTGCCAGTGACGGGCCTCGAAATCGCGCATCACAAGCGCAAGTTCGTCAGCCACCGTCTGCTCGTCGAGAGCAAGCACGGCATCGACGATGCGCCGGCTTCGGCTGGGGGCAGCGCTGGTCGCCTGCCAACCGAGGTGGAAGGGGCGCACCACCACCCGTGACGGGTCTGCGTTCAGGCGGAGGGGTAACGTCTGGATTGGGTGCAAGGTTCGGACCTGTCTCTCCGGCTCAGGCGGAGAGTTTTTCCGCCGGATGCTCTTCTGCCACCAATTCGGCGAGTTTCGAAAGCCTGATCATTGCACAGGAGGACAGCTGCAGGGCAAGTAGCGATTCCGCACCTTGGTTGCGATTGGTCCCAACCGGGTTCAGTCCGTCGAAACAACCGCCATCGTTGCGGGTTGCAAGTGGAGTGCCGAGATCGTTGTGACCCAGAAACCACTGGTAGCAACTCCTCCCGACATCGAGCCAGTGCCGGTCGTGCGTCACTTCGAAAGCCACCAAGCAGGCCTCGATCGTGGCATGCGCCTCGAGCGGCTGCTGATCGAACGGCAGCGGATGCTTGTAATGCCGCCCGAAACTCTCGGACCCGACGGGGCGGAAATGGCCGGCGCTTGAGGTCTGCCGTTCGACGATCCAGCGCAGTGTCGCAAGCCCATTCTCGACGAACGCAGTATTCTGCAACCGGCTTCCCACAGCAAGAAGGGCTTCTGGAAGCCGCGCATTGTCATATGCAAGGACGGTTTCGAACCACGCCCAGTCCGGTCGGCGCGCGGCATCGAGCAATGCAAGCAGTCGGGTGCCGGCGCTTTCGGCGATATAGCGCGCGGCAACGTGGTCTGGCTTTGCATCGAGCACGGCGATGGCTCCAAGCATCGCGAACGCGCTTGCCCGCGGCGACTCGAGCGTCATGGTGTCGGCTGCCGTCTCGAACAGTCGCAGACCCCATTCCCGGTATTTGGCGAAGGGCGATTCGCGCGCAGTCACGCCGAGCGCCCATAGCGCGCGGCCGCAGGAATCCTCGGATCCTTCCTCTTCGCACCAGCTGCGGTCGTACCTCATGAAGTTACGGAACCGGCCGCGCGCCGGGTTCCAGGCGTGCTGAAGGAAGGCGGCATAGACGGCGGTCCATTTGTCGCGCTCGGGATCATCGAGTGCCGGCAAGCGATGCATGAGGATAAGCGCGCGGGCGTTGTCATCCGTGCAATAGCCGTGGTTGCGGTCGGGTACCGCGAGCGTGCCGTGCTGAAACATGCCTGTGGGGTCGCTCATACGCAGTATGGCGCTGGCATCGGGTGTCAGGATTGTCTCTACGGGCCTCGGTGATAGTCGCGCGGGTGTCTCGGCGCAGGCTGCAGCGAGAAGTGCATGTGTTTTCCGCGCAAGCTCGGACCAGAGCATCGAACGGCCACGCTCGTAGGCGCGCGCGCTGTACGCGAGTCGTGTACGCGTGTTCAAAAGCAGACCTGACACCGCTTCCGCCATGGCGCTGCTGTCGCGGAACGGGACCAGGATGCCGTGGTCGTCATCCAGAATTTCGGTGGCATGGAGATAGGGCGTGGATACCACCGGTTTGCCGAGGCCCACCGCATAGCTGAGCGTACCCGAGGTGATCTGCGCCGGGTTCAGATATGGGGTTACGTAGATGTCCGCAGCCTGAAGGTAATCGAGCAGTTCGTCCTGAGCGACGAACCGGTCGACGAAGGTGACGTGCCGTTCGACATCGAGGTCGCGGCTGAGCGCGTGGAGCTGCTCCCGATACGTCTCGCCTTCAGTCCGAAGCAGGTTGGGGTGTGTTGCGCCGAGCACAACGTAGAGCGCGTCCGGATGCCGCGCGGCAATCATCGGCATCGCGCGGATCATCGTATCAATGCCCTTGTCGGGCGCAAGCAGGCCGAATGTCAGGATCACCTCGCGATCGGACCAGCCAAAGCGCGGCTTCACCATACCGGGATCGACGCAGGCGCGGTCAGGTACGCCGTGCGGAATGACGCTGATACGCGAATCGGCCGTGCCGTATGTCTCGCGCAGAATCGCCCGCCCGCGTTCAGCCATCACCATGATACGGCCGCTTCGCGCGAGCAATGCATTCATCACCCGGCGCTGGTCTGCATCCGGATGCTCGAGAACCGTGTGGAACGTCGTGACGAGCGGCAGACGTGTATGCGAGAGCAGGTGCAGGATGAAATCGCCGCCGCTGCCGCCGAAAATTCCAAACTCGTGCTGCAGCCAGATGGCTTCAGCACCGCTTTCCTCGATAGCCTTGGCCGCTTCGAAATAAGTGCCGGTATCCTGCTCGTCCAGAAGATGGATGTCCTTGGCATAAGCGTCCGCCTCTTCCGTGCCCTTCATGGCATAGAGATCGATGCGCAGCTGTGGAAATGCCGCCTGAAGAGCCTCGCGGCAGTCTGTCGTGAACGTCGCGATACCGCAGCGTCGGGGTGCGCTGTTGCCGATCAGCGCGATGTGCTGAAGCGAAGATGGAAAATACGCATGGGGGGCGTTGAGCTTCATCTTGGCATCCTGGGGCTGGCATGGGGGGTCTGCGCAGCAAGACAACACATGAGCCCATCAATTGGTTGCGTCAGACGAGCTCCGGCATAGGCAAAATTCGAGACATTTATTTCGAGTGTGCCCGCGCGAGTTTCCTGCCTGTCCGTTCGGGCTTCGGGGCGGCTCTAGCTGGCCCTTGTCGTCTTTCGTGTTGCTGGCCGCTTTCTGCGACGGAGATGTCACGGGATTGCCGGTCTCCGTGAATGTGCTCGACATCCGATACTTACGCCATTCATTGTCCGAGTTGAACCGCGTTTGCGGTTTCAATTCGTTGCTTGGGGCCAATGAAAATTGGTCAGGAGCCTTTCTCCGAAGCTGCCGCCCTGGCTGCCTGTTCATAGACCGCGGACATGGCGCGGAAGAGATCTTTCAGTCCCTCGGCATCGAATTCGCCTGCACTGAAATAGCGCATTGCCGGTTCCAGGTAGCGTTTCCGGTCCGCAAGGTACTCCGCATAGTGCTGCTGCCCCTTTTCCGTAGCCGAATAGACCATTTCCTTGCCGAGACGTGCTGTCTTCACGGCTTCAAGCCGGACGAGCTTCTTCAACGAGTAGGAAACGAGATGCATGTCGTCGATCGAGAGGGCAAAGGCGAGGTCGGTGGCACGCAGCGGGCGCTCCCGGTAGACGAGAAGGTGGAGCAGGAACGTGTCGAGGTCGGAAAGTCCGGCGATGAGGCTGGCCTTGCTCCGCTGGTTCATCCAGCGCCGCACCGAGTTCCACAGGACGGTTAGCCCAAGCTCCAGCTCCGAGAGCTGTTCAGGGCCGATGGTGCCTTCTTTTTTCACGATCTCAACATCCATGCTTCTATGACGCAGTCATTCCTGCATGGTGCCGTGGAAAGCGTCAACCTGTGCACGGGGCCTCATTCAAAGCCCTTGTCTTCGATGACCGCGACCAGATGGTGGTCATAGCACTGCCAATGGTCTCCGTTATGCCGCCAGGCGTTCAGATAGACGGCAACCTTGCCCTTGGTGAGTTCGGCGATCTGCTGTCCGCTCGGCATCCCGTCCCCGATGGATGCGCCTTCACGGAACTCCTCGCGCATATACCGGACGTGACCGATGGTGAGCACTTCATCGCCGATACGCTGGGCCTCGACCTTGACCCATTTGGTTTCCATCGCATCGATCGCCTTGTCGAGATCGATCATCTGCTGCTTGTTGACCCGAAGCGTGGGCCACGGCTGCGCCGTTCCGAGGAAATCCTCCGCAAAGAAGGCTTCCAGCCAGTCGTGCCGCTTGTTGGCGATCGCCTCGCCCCATGCCGTATAAAGTTCCTGAAATTCCTCGGACAGTGCCTGATCAGCCACGAACTTGGTTCCTCTTGAGAGATATGGGTCCAAGCCCGTCAGAAGCTGTAGCGGGCCTGAAAGGCGACGCTGCGGAAGGGCTGACGATCCTGAAAAAAGCTTCCGCGGGAGTTCGGCTGATAGCCCGAGAACGTGCGGACGACCGTGTTCGTAAGGTTCTTGCCGATGATGTCGAAGCCGAGCTTGCCGTCCATGAATTCAACGGAGAGGCGTGCGTCCAGCCTTGCGTAGCCATCCTGTTCGGCAAGCGGATCAAGCGTGAAGATCGTGTGGTAGCGTGAAGAGAATATGCCGGTCGCCTCTGCGATCAACTCCGTCTCGCTTGCCACCGGCACTGTCAACGTACCCGTAACCGAACCGCTCCATTTCGGCGCATAAAGCGTTTGCCGGCCGCTCAGATCCTGTCTCTCGGCCGAAGGGTTGCGCCCCGCCAGAATGGCGGCCAGCTGCTGTGCGTATGTCGCACCGGCATCCCGATAGTTGCGGTACTTCGAGTCCAGGTAGGTTCCGGAGGCGGATACGCGGAAATAATCCGTGACCCTCAGCGCCGTTTCCAGCTCCACGCCCTGCGCGCGGGACTGCGCGGCATTGCGTACGAAGTTCACCGGCGCACCGGCGGAGTTGGTGCCGTTGATGACGACCTGCAGGTCCGAGAAATCGTTGCGGAACAGGGCGAGATTGACCGTCAGGCGGCGATCCAGGAATTCACCCTTCAGGCCGATTTCGTAAGCATCGACCTTCTCCGGTTCAAAGGGATAGTTCGCCGGATTGGCGGAAAGCTCCGCAACGCTGAAACCCCCCGCCTTGAAGCCGTGCGCATAAGACGCGTAGGCCATGATATCGTCGGAGACATCATATTGTATGCGCGCCGACGGCATCAGTTGCTTGTCGGTGCGCTTCAGGCTGACGCTGCCCGGCGTGCCGATTCCGATAAGGCCGGCGAGCGACTGGAGCGAGGACGGGAAGGGCGCGATGTTCCCATAGGCGGTGGTTGCCGTGCCGAACTGCAACATCCAGTCGAAGCTTTTCTCGATGATGCTGCCGCGCAGGCCTGCACTGATCTTGAGAGCATCGGTAACGTTATAGGTCAGCGTGCCAAACGCGGAATAGGTACGTCCGTTCTGGGTTGCCAGCACCTGCTGCGCGATCGGCAGATAGGGCACGAGCGGCGCGAACACCGGCGGCGCCGAAAGGTTGGGGGTCAGAAAGAAAAATCCGATGTCCTGCTGGATGTCGAGTTTATCGTCCTGAAAATAGAGGCCTGCCATGAACTCCAGCGGCTGGCCGACGGGAGATGTCAGGCGCAGCTCTTGGCTGAACTGCCGGTAGTCTTCCGGTGCGTGCACGTTCAGCAGTTGTGTCGCGGTGCCATCGTTGTCGAGCGAGAGTGTGAAATCATACTCGTAATAGCCCGTCACTGAACTGACGGTGAGATCTCCAACGTCCGCGTTCAGCGTCAACACCGTTTCCTTGTTGCGGAGCCGGCTGTAGTTGCCCGGATTGGACGTGTAGAGGCTGTTGTCGAGGCCGGTGGGCGCCCCTGCGGCAAGATTGAGCGCGCAGAAGCCGGCGGCCGCGAACGGCGCGGGCGGTGGGCACAGCGTTTGCCGCAGCACCAGCCCGCCCTTGTTCACGCTCTCGCTGATTTCGCCTTTCAACAGGGCTTCGAAGCCCGGCGTCGGTGCGTAGCGGGCCGTTGCGCGAAACGCGAAATTCTCCAGGTCGGGAGCGGATTTCCCGGTGGCGACGTTGCGGTAAACGCCCTTTTGGCCGTTCATCGTGCCCGCGACGCGAAGCTGGAAACTGTCGGTGAACGGAAGTGTCGCAGCGCCTTCCAGCGCATATTGACCGCTGCTCTCGCCGCTCGTCGGCGACAGCAGCGCGCGTGCCCAGCCTGTCAGATCGTCGGAGGGTTTGACCGATACGATATTGAAGGCGCCGGCGATGGCGTTGTTGCCGAAAAACGTCGTCTGCGGCCCCTTCAGAATTTCGACGCGTTCTATGTCCAGGAACGTCGCTTCGGAATTGCGCGAGCGGCCGTGATAGATGTCGTCGACAAATGTGCCGACCGACTGATCAAACGACTGGCTTTCGCCTGAGCCGGTACCGCGAATGAAGAAATTGCTCGATCGGCCGCTGCCCTGAACCTTGATCGAGGGGTTTTGCCGCGCCAGCGAGACGAGCGAAGTGAGGTTTTCAGTGCGAAGTTCGATCGCGCCGACCACTTCAACCGAAACCGGAACATCCTGCAGCCGTTCGGCTCGGCGCTGCGCAGTGATGACGATCTCATTGCCTGTCACATCGGGTTCGGAGGCGACAGCGCTTTCCTGCTCGGCGGCCATCGCGCTCGCCGGTTCGGCGAGGATTGCGAGCGGCACAAGCGCCGTGGTGCAAAGTGTAAGGCCGCGGCCGCGCATCGAGTTTTTTTTGTTCATCATTCCCGTTCCCCCTTTTGAACGGATCGGGTCGCGCCGTTCCTGCGTCAGGTCCACGATACCGTGCATGAGAATGACATAACAAATGCGATTCGCAAGTAAATTGTCATTAAAACGATGTCGTTTTATATATCAACAACAAGATCAACGGCTTGTGGGCGCGCAATGCACGGCAGGCACGTGCCGTCGCCGAGGTCGGCTGTGGAGGTTCCCTTGATAAGCGCCGAGCGGCAGGTGAGGCATGAGCCGCTCCGGCAGCTGTTTGGCACCGCAATTCCAGCCGCTTCGGCGAGTTCGAGAAGCGAAAAGTCATCTCCGGCAAACCAGCGAATGGTTTGCTCGCTTTTCGCGAAGCGAACACTGGCCTCCACGACCTCGCTGCGCTCGACAGTCCGCCCGAATTGCTCGAACAGGACGGTGTTCGCGTTCGCGCCGCGCGCCACCAGCGCATCCTTCAGGTCCGTGCAAAGGCTTCCGGGTCCGCAAATATGGATCGCCGCCTCGAACCAAGGCAGCGCGTGGCGATGGCCGTTCACAACCACGCTGAGGTCGGACAGGGCGGCAATCACCCGCTCCGGCGTGATCCTTCCGTGAAGCGCGCCGGGAACCTCCGCGCGGCTGTAGATGAGCGTGAGAGAAAAGTCCTCACGCGCTGCGGCCAGCGCTTCGAGTTCTTCCCAAAAGGCGAGGTCTTTCGGGCTGCGTCCGCCGTAAATCAGGTATGCCGGCGGCGCGTCGCGGCGGCTGAAATGCGCATCGAGCATTGCCTTCAGCGGCGTGATGCCGATCCCCGCCGCGATGAGCACGAGTGGCCGGTAGCTGCCCATGTCGAGCGTGAAGTCACCGGCCGGGGCGCTGAGCGAAACGGTGTCGCCGAGGCGCAATGCATGTAGGCCCTGAGAGCCTTTGCCCTGCTGTTTACGGACCGTGACGCGGTAGCGCTCCGGCGTGAAGGAGAAGGCTGAGAGGCTCCAGGCCCTGCGTATGGTTGCACCTTCATGTTCGAACTGCGCCTGCACGTGCTGCCCCGGCTTTGCACGGGGCAACCGGCCGCCGTCGGCTGGGGAGAATTCAACGGAGCGAATTTCCGGCGCCTCTTGGGTCACCTTGCTCACGACAAACGGGCGCCATCCCCGCCACCGGCCTTCCTGCCGGTCCTGCGCGCGTTCGGCAGCCTCGCGTTTGGCGGAGAGCAACAGTCGGTTGGTGCCGCTGAGACGTGCATAGCCGAGCAGGCGCTGCAAGGGTTCCAGCGGCGGAGGATCGCGCTCGATCAGAAAATCGCTGACATCGGCAACACTCGGCATCGCAGGGTCATGTGCGATGCGACGAAGCCGATCGCCAGGGCGGACGCGCCCCGGGGATTCAACGCCAAAATAGACACCCGCGTGCCGCGATTTTGCAAATGCCCGTTGGAACGCCGGCGGCTGCCCGAGCCGCCATGAGAGCTTCAGGCACGGGCTGCGCGCACCCGCGACGAACAGGCAAACCTCCTCTCCGAGGGTGAAGACGTCGCCGATCCTGAGATCGCTTTCATCGAGCGTATCGAAGGTTAAATTCTCGCCGAAGAAGCCGTCGGGCCATCGCGCAGCTTCAACGCCGAGCTGCTCACCCCAATAGGCATAAGCCTCTCGGGAGAAAGCGTAGATTTTGTCCGGGTGAACCGCGCGTTTGTCACCGGGAATCCCATCGTCCGTCACATGCCAGGGTTCTGGCTGGGGGGCTTTCAAATGCCCCGTCGTCACGACCTCGGTGCCGATCTGGACAGCATGGAGACCGCCCGCCGAGACATTGAGAAGATGCATGGCGTGTCAGGTGCTGCGGATCACGGGTTCAGCGCTTCGGCGAGCACCGTGGATGTCGTCGTGAAGCCGAAGCAGAAGCGCACATTGTGCAGCGTCGCCTGCATGCAGAAATCCGGAGATGTCGTGGCCACGCAGTCTTCCAGCATGATCGTGTCGTAGCCATGAAAATTGGCATCCATCAACGTGCCGAGTACGCAATGATCGGCATTCACACCGGCAAAAAGCACGGTCGAAATGCCGTGGTTCTTCAGAATGGAATCGAGCGGCGTATCGTAAAAGCCGCTGATTCTGTGCTTGTCCACGCAGATGTCCGATGCGTCCCGGGTCAGCCCATCGATAAGCCGTGCGCCCCATTCGCCTTGCTGAAGCACCTTGTAAGTTCGCCTGCCGAACGTTGTCGATCCGGCGAGGCCCGGACCTTGTCCGTTCGGATTGAAGGGATGCTGTGTCCCGGGCGACAGGTTGGCCCGATCGGGCCGGACACCCCAGTTCAGCCAGATCACGGGGGCGCCGCATGCGCGCATGGCCGCCGCCGCCCGGTTGATCGGATCGACGAGCGCGCGCCCGGCCGCGAAATCGATGCCGAGCGAGGCAATCCAGCCATCCTTGCTGCAGAAATCATTCTGCATATCAACGATGACGAGCGCGGTTCGCGCCAAATCGATCAGCACGTCCTGGGGCTCAGCGGTCAACCTTGTGGTTGGGCCCGACGGCGCGGGGCGACGCATATCGATCACCGAATCGCTTACGCGGTAGGTGTTGCGCCCCTCCGTGCCGAGCGTGGCCCAGGTGTGCGTGTCCGGAATCGTGCTGGTGGTCATCGGAGTCTCCGTTGGGCAGGGGCAACCGGCCAGGCTCAAAGCCCGTGCGGGCTCGGGCCCTGCCAGTTGAATTCTTCATACCAAGTCGTGGTTTCGGCCCCGGCGCACACCTCGCCGTGGACGATCATTTTGCGTCCATCCTCGGAGATTTCGCTGCGCTCGACGAACGGACCCATGCCCGGAACCTCGCCGGACACCTCAACTTTTCGGGGCGCGGGGCTGCGCAGCGACACCACAAATCCGTTGCCCTGCACGGTTGTCGCGGGGCCGCCATACATGCCATCGAAGCTGCACACCGAAATCTTGCCCTGCGGATCGGTCTCGACGGAGACCCAGACGAGCTGGTTGCCGTCATCTTTCAGAACCCAGAGCGTGAGCGATGCCGGTGTCAGTTTACGCGACCGTGCCTCGTCCATGACCCAGAGACCTGTTGGGATAATTCCGGACATACACCCTCTCATGCTGTGCATCGATCTGACGCAGGCTACTGCAAAAATACAAAACGTCAACGAATCGATGTTAAATTGTTGAACTAAACTTCGGTGCGGTCGACCGCGCGGCCCGCGCAAAGAACCAGACCGAGGCGAGCGAAGAAATGATCATTGTCCACAGGAGCGCGACGCTCAGCGGCTCGCCGGTGGTGTCCATGAAAACGCCTACGAACAGCGGCCCGGCGGTTCCGGCGCACGCGGACATCAGCAGCGAGAGGATCGCGGTTCCGCGTGCCCGAGCGCGATCCTCCAGCGTCAGTTGAACGGGGACCGGCATCAGTGCGAGGACGGCGGAAGAGAAAAACGCGAACAGGCCATAAAGCGCGAGCGAGGGGGCGAGGTCCCGCATGAGCGGAAGTGCAATCACAACAGGGCCCAGCAGGGCCGCAAGCACAACAAATGCGCGTGCCATCAGCGCAGGACTCAAGGCGCGGTGCGATGAAAAATAGGCCGTACCTGCCAGGGCGCCCGCGATACCCCCGACCAGATAGGTTGCGCCAGCGTGGGCGCCTGCCGAACCGGTTGTCATCCCAAGTGTTTTGACCAGCGACGCCGGATACCAGGCTAGCAGGCTTGCAGTTGCCGCGTAGAAGGCGGTGAGGGCGAAATAGTAATTGCGAAGGAACGGCTGCTCCCGGAAAATGAACCGGAATATGCTCTTGTAGTCCGGCATTGTCGTTTGGTTTGATGGTGGGGGCGTGCGCGGCGGTTCTCGGCCGAACATCGCAAGCAGGGGTGCCAGGATCAGGCCGGGAACACCGACCGCGAAGAAGACCACGCGCCAAGGTTCCGCGGCGCTGACGAAATCCACAACGCCGCTTCTGGCGATCTCAAGCAGGTTGCCGCCGAGCAGGAACATGAGCCCCGTGCCGACAAAGGGTGCCAGCATGAAAATGCCGGTCAGGCGTGCCACACGCCGAGGATCGCGCTGCTGGCTGAAGATCGAAAAGGCGGCCGGCGGCAGCCCCGCCTCGGCGACCGCCGTGGCCGCGCGAAACAGCAGGAGTGCGGCGAACGATCCCGCAAACCCGCAAAGGATCGTGGCCACGCTCCACAGGGCAACGCAAGCGGCCGCGAGTTTTACCCGATTGCCGGAGTCGATCAGTCTGGAAATCGGCAATCCGCCGATGGCGAACGCGATCGCAAACGCGCCGCCTTGCAAAAAGCCGAGCTGCGTATTGGTGAGGCCAAAGCTCTGCTGCACGTCGATCGCGAGCAGGCCCATGACCTGTTTGTCCGCTTGAGCAAGGATAAAACAGGCAAGGAGCAGGGCGGGTGTACGCATGTATCGTGTGCCTTTGTCGCCCTGCGGTGCCTCTCGGCACTTTGTTCGCGCGCCCGACTGGCACACGCGGCACACACATTCTAACGCTGGAATTCAAATTGACAACGATTTGTCGTCGAATTGTTGTTTTGCCGGAAAAGGGCCATTGAACGGCTGTGAGAGGCGAGTGCGCCGGTTGTCGCGCGGGGGGACTCGTCAGTCGTCGAGATTGCGATTGAGTGTGCGCATTGTGCGGTTCAGGCGCGTCACCTCTTCGGCGGGGATCTTGCCGAATGTGCGGCTATAGATGGCGTCCGCGATGCCCCATGCCTGTTGGCCGGCAAGTCTTCCCGCGTCCGTCAGCTCGACTTCGGTCACCCGCCGGTCCGATGCGCTCTGGCGGGAGCGGACGAGGCCGTCGATCTGCATCCGCTGGACGATCCGGGTCATGGTCGGCAGCTTTACGATGGCGTTGTCGGCGATTTCGCTGACGCTCAGGACCTTATCGCCGCGCAGGCTCATCAGCACGCGCCAGCGGGGAATGTCGAGGCCGAGCGCTTTCAGCGCGATTTCCATTTCGTGCAGATAACGGCCGGTAAACCGCGTTAGCCAGTAGAACGGCCACCGCTCGATATCGAATTCGCCGGAGGCGGAGATCGCGCTGGACGCCGGTTCTGTCATCGCTCTGCCGCTAGAGATACAGGTTGATATCCCCGCGCGCCGCGTCGCAGTCAAGCAGTTCCACCCGCTTCAGGGCAATGCGGAAGGACTCGCCTTCCGGGACCAGACGGTGCGTCACGAAAGCCTCGAAGCGCGTCGTGCGATCGCGCTGATACTCGGCGGCCATCAACCGCGAGGTGACTGTGATCGTGTTCGACGCCGGGTCTTGCGCATCGATGCGGACGTTCGCGACGATACGCCAACCGCGCGGGCCGCCCTGCAGCGAAAAGGCGCTGGTGTCGGCAAAGCGGCGGATGCGGATTTCACGGAGCAGGGCGTTCTCGTAAACGAGAGAGACATGCTGCAGCGGATCCTCCTGTCCCGGCGCGGCCGGCATCCAGTAGATCCCGTCTGGCGTGAACAGCGCATCCCATGCGGCCCAGTCGCGGGCGTCGAGCAGGCGCGCCTCGTGGACAAGGAAATCCTCGATCTTCTGCAAATCGGCGCTCATGCGGCCTTCTCCATGTAGGCAGCCCATGTCCGGTATTGGTTTCGGAATACGAGATCGCTCGTGCCCATCGCCGACCAGCCGCCGTCCGCGTTCGGCTGTTCCTTGCCCATGTGGCGCTGCATGTTCACCCATTCGACCTTGTCCGCCATAAGGCCCGTCTGGATACGCTGATACGCCTCATGATCGTCCGGACCCACGAGGTTGGCCGAAGAATTGATCAGATTGCAGTAGAGGATTGAGCGTTCCAGCAATTCGTCAGGCGCGCCCTTCATGCGGAACGTCCAGGATTCAACGAGCGTGCGATCGACTGCGATCGGCTTGATCACGCGGATGGTTTGTATCGGGCCTTTCAGTGTCAGGCTCGGATAGACGATCGTATTGTGGCGGTTCATCGAGAAGATTTCCCGCGCCCGTGCTTCGCCGTAGGCGGCGTTCATCGCGTCATTGTAGGCATCGATTTCCGAATAGCGCGAATGGATGCTCACCGTGCCGCCCGAATAGCTGTGGCCGCCCGGGAAAGCCTGGATGCCCATGTCTTCGAAGAATTCGTAATTGCTCGTGAAGGGCCCCAGAATCTCGATCGCGGCCGGGAGCTTTTCGCCCTTGCCGAAGTGTCGGTTGGCGACGCTGCGCGCCGTGCCGGAGGATGACATGTGCGTCACCATCGGGTGCATCAGGTCATTGAGGTTTTCGAGGAAGATCTTCCAATTGCAGCGGTGCATGTAGCGCAGCACGCCGCCCGTCACTTCCAGTTCACCCTCGGGCGAGCGGTCGGCCATGTTGTCGATCGAGGAATCGACGCCCCTCAGCCATTCGCGGAAGGGCGGGGCCTCGTCCGCAAGGCAGGCGAAAACGAAACCGCGATAGGAGGCGACATTCGCCACGCGCGTCATGCTCGCGTCCGGGCTACCCTTGCTCATGCACGTGCCTTCGTATCCGTCGTCGAGCGGGATCGTGCGCACCGCGCCGTCGCGCTGGAAGATCCAGCCGTGATAGGCACAGCGGAACATGCGGGCATTGCCTTGCCCCTCGGGCACGACCTGCGCGCCCTTGTGGGGGCAGCGATTGTAGAGCAGGTGTACGTCACCCTTGTCGCGCACCATCAGCAGCGGTTGCCGCGCGATCGATGTGGTGATGAAATCGCCGTCGTTCGGAATCTGGCTTTCGTGGCCCACATAGATCCACGTCGCGCCGAAGATGTGCTGCATCTCCAGCTCGAAGATCGCCGGATCGGTATAGACGCTGCGATGAACGCGGTCGCCTTCGACAAGGCCTGATGTGATGGACATGATTGGTCCTCCCGATCAAAAATTCAAAGCGTGATCGAACTGATGCTGGCACCACCGCACACGAAGAGATTCTGGCCGGTGATGAAGCCTGTATCGTCGCCCAGAAAGAAGCGCACGGCGGTAGCGACATCCTCCGCGGTTCCCACCCGGCCCACCGGGATGGAAGCGGCGATATTGCGCTTGCGCTCCGATCCCTCCGGGATCAGTTCGTGGAACATGTCGGTTTCGATGGGCCCAGGTGAAACAACGTTCACCGTTATGCCGTCGCGCGCGAGTTCCAGCGCCCACGTGCGCGCCATACCGATCATCCCGGCCTTGGTCGCCGCATAGGCGGTGCGGTTTTGCAGGCCGAGCGCGCCGCGCGAGGAAATGAGCACGATCCGTCCCGTCCCGGCGGCTTTCATGCCGAACAAAAGCGCCTGTCCGATGTGGATGGCCGCGCGCAAATGGAGGTCGACGAGATGATCGAGATCGGCGTCGGTCACCTCCCCGAACGGCGCGGGCCGGATCACCCCGGCATTGTGGACGAAACCCGTGATGCCCATGTCGGCCGCCTCTTCGCAGATGCGTGCGAGGTCCGCGGCATTGGTGAGGTCGCCAACGAGCGTCTGCAGCCGTTCGTGCGTAAAATCCGGCATCCGGCGCGACACGTTGATCACCCGGGCGCCATCCTTCAGGAGGCTTTGACTGATCGCGGCGCCGATTCCGGCATTGCCGCCCGTCACCAGAACCGTGTGCGTCTGATCAGGCATCGGCTGGGTCCTTCTCTGCGGTGAAAACCTGGTGCTGCGCTGCATCGGCGGCAGCCTTCAGTGCGACGCGATCACCCGGCTGAACGCCGTCCCCAAGGAACGCGATCACACGCACATCGGCATCGAGCGCGACCGTGCCGATGCGAAGCGGGAGCGCGGTGTCGGGCTCAAGCGATCGGTGCAGCGTCGTCGCGGCAAGCAAACGTCCCTGCCCATCATTTTCGATGCGGACCAGCGTATCGTGCAGGCATGTGCGGCACAGATCGCGCTCGGGGTATTGGTGCGCGCCGCACGCCGTGCAGGTCTGCAGGTGGATCGTCATGCCATCCCCTCCAGCAGCACCGCACCGCTCGCAAGGCAGCGGTCGTAGGTGACCATGCCGTAACCGCTTGCGAGCGCGATGCGCGCGTCCGGCACCTGTCGCCCCAGCGGTTGCCGCGTCACCTGGCGCAGCGCCTCCACCACCGGCAGGAAGCCGCCCGCTGCGCCCGCCTGTCCACAGGAGAGCTGGCCGCCGCAGCTGTTGTGCGGAAAATCGCCCTCCACGGTCAGGTCGTGCGCGCGCAGGAACGCCGGCGCGTCGCCCTTGCCGCAAAAACCCAGATCCTCGATCTGCATGGCGACGATCACGGGATAGTCGTCATAGGTTTGCAGGCAATCAACCGCGTCAGGGCCTAAGCCCGCCTGCGCATAGAGCGTGTCACGGTCCATCGCCCAGCCGCCGCGCTCGGCGACCGGGTCTTCGAAGAAAGCGTTGTGCCGCTCGATTGCCCCGCGAACATGCGCATGGCGCAGCCCGAGCGCACGTGCGCGTTCATCGCTCATCACCAGAAACGCCTCTGCGCCTGCGCAGGGCAAAACACAGTCGAACAGATGGATCGGTTCGGCAATCGGCGGCGCGGCGAGATAATCGTCGATGCTGAGCGGCTTGGCGCCGAGCAGTGCATTGGGATTACCGCGCGCATTGGCGCGCTGGCTAACGGCAATCCGCCCGAAATCCGAACGCTCCGCCCCGAAACGGCGCATGTAATTATCGGTGATGAGCGCGAACACGCCGTTCGGGCCTGCCGCGCCATACGGATAGACGGCGGCGCTCGAAAAGCGGCTGAAGTCCCTTACGAGGTTTGAGAAGCTGGCGCTCCCCGCCGTATCCCCCGCGATGCAGGCGACGATATTCGCGTCGCCGTCCTGCACGGCGCGCGCGGCGCGGCGCAGCGCCATCACACCGCTCGCGCCGCCCGTGGGCAGCCATTCGATCCAGCGCGGCGACATATCGAAATGTTCGGTGAGCGCGATCGTCGTGTCGCTCCCCAGCGAAAACGAGGACACTGCAAGGCCGTCGATCGCGTCCTTGTCGAGCCCGCTCGCATCGAGAAGCGCGCGCAGCGCCGAACCGATGAACCAGTGCGCGGGCTTGTCGCTGCGCGGGGCATATGGGATCGTCACCGGAGAGGTGACGGCAACGCCTTGATAATCTCGCGCGCCGCTCATGCGGCCTTCGGCCCACGTTTCAGCGCGCGCATGTCGAAGGCGCTGCCGTTCGCGTGCAGTGCACGGCCCAGCGAGCGGATTTCGCCGCGCTGCAATTTCTGCGATGCCGTCGTCGGCAAATGATCGACGAACGCGATGTAACCGGGCGCCTTGAAATAGGCGAGGCGGTCGAGGCAATGCCGGAAGATATCGCTCGCAAGCGCCTCGGTTCCCACGCCATTATCCGTCTGCACCAGCGCCATCACTTCCTCGCCGCGCAGTTCGTCCTCGATTGGCAGCACCGCGCAGGCGGAGACGGATGCGTGCTGCATCAGAACGCCTTCCACCTCGACAGCCGCAATATTCTCGCCGCTGCGGCGCACGATGTTCTTGCTGCGATCGACGAAGAAGAAATTGCCCTCGGCATCGCGTTTCACGATGTCGCCGGTGTGGAACCAGCCGCCGTCCCACGCCGCCTCGGTGGCCGCAGGATCGCGATAATAGCCGGAAAAGAAGTGGCGGCGCGGATCGTCGCCGCGCGCGCGGACCAGAAGTTCGCCTGGCGCGCCGTCCGGCTGATCGGCGCCCGTATCGTCCACAATGCGCACGTCGAGATGATCAGGCGCGCGCCCGAAACAGCGCGTGCCGATGTGGCGCGGTTCGCGATTGGCGGTGATCCAAGCGGCGGCGCCGGTTTCGGTCATCGCCCATGCCTCGATCAGCGGGAAGCCGAAGCGTTCCTCGAAGCGGGCATGGTGACGCGGATCAACGCCCGCGCCGAAACCGAACCGAACGTCGAGGCCGGCCGTTTCGTCGTCCCGCTGCAGCAGGATCGCGGGCATGACGCCGAGATAATGGATCACGCTCGCACGCGTCTCGCGCACTGTGTCCCACCAGCGCGAGGCATGGAAACGGTCGAGCTGGATCAGGCAGCTTCCCGTCATCATCGCGGCCATGAAGCTGCACGCGAGCGCGTTCATGTGGTTGACCGGCAGCGGCGTGAGAATCCGGTCTTCGCCCTCGCGAAAGGCGCAATGTCCGCCGAGAGTCGCGTAGAAATACCCCACCCATGTGAAATAGGCGTTGGAGAGGATGCACCCCTTGGGTTTCCCGGTCGTACCCGAGGTGAACAGCATCGCTGCCTCGCGGTCGGCATCCGGCGTTTCGTCTTCGCTTGCAGCGCGCGCCGCGCGCGGAAGATCCGCAAGAGATGGCTCCGCGAGGGGCACAGACGTGCCGCTTAGCGTTTGTGTGTTTTCCAGCATGGCGCGGTGCTTCGGCCAAGCCACGATGGCATCGAGATCGGCCGCCGCGACGATCGGCGCCATCTCTTCCGGGCGCATTGCGGTGTTGAGCGGCACGACGCTCGCGCCGAGCGCGTTCAGAGACAGGAAGTGCAGGAAGAAGGCAGGGTGGTTGTCGAGCGCGAGGCCGATGCGGTGGCCCTTGCCGTATCCCTGTTTGCCGTAGGCGGCGCGGAGGGCTTGAACGGCTCCGGCGGCTTCCGCGAAGCTCTGCTCGAAGGGCAGGGGTTCGCCGATGGCATCTGCGGGGGCGTGAAGGAAGGGGCGCGCCGCCCAGCGTTCTGCCGCCGCCGCGAAGGTCAGATAGACCGAGGATCGCGCTTCGATCGCCACGGTATGAACTCCTCTCCCAAGTGCAACAAGGCTACCCGGAAAACTTGAATAATCAAGTATTATATCGTGGCGCTACACGCGCAACCCGAGATTTCAGGCGGCTTTCAGCGCCTCGTCGAGGGCTTTGCCACCTTCATCTGCGAGCGCAGCCGCGCACAAACGACTCACCTCTTCGGCCGAACGCGGCAGCGCCGCCATGATCCGTTCGAAATTGCCGAGCCCGCGGTCGAACGTGTCGCCGTAACCCTTGACCAGCCGCTGGCAGCGCACGAGTTCGGTCGCCAGCGCGACATCGCTTGCCGCCGCCGTCCGCACGCGTTCAAGCCATGTTTCGATCCGGGCCTGTTCGTCGGCAAAGCGCAGCGATTTCGGTCGCCATCTGCGCAGCCCGGCGAGCGTCCTCAGCAGGAAAAACCAGTGCAGGCTCGTCGTTTCCACGTGCCTGCCGCTCGTGAAAAAGCCGGAGATGCGACGTGTAAGGAATTCACTTTCAAGAATGGCGCGGCCGAGGCGGGCTGGCAGGATCTCGCAAATTTCGCGAAGCCGGGGGTGCATGAATTCGGTGATCGTCAGAAGCTGCGCGTCCGAAGCCTTCACCTCTCCCCGCACGCGCGCGATGCGCGTGTCGCGTGTCTTCAGGTCAGCCACGCGGATCGAATCCTCGTAGCTCATCCAGAGCGCGAGGTGGCGCGCGGTTTCAGCGGTGAGCGTAAAGGGGCTCTGGTCGCGCACGGCAACGCTTTCCAGGCGATCGAGGAAAAGCCCGGCGTAGGCGGCGTCCTGATAATCCATCAGGCGCTGGATGCCATGCAGCGCATTCGGGATCGCGGCCTCGGGCAGGCCCGCGCGTGCGCGCGCTTCCAGTACCTTGCCCGCAGGCGTGGTCGCCTGCGGAACCGGGTGGCTTTCCTCCGCAGGCATCGCGACAACGCCCTGCGCCGCCTGCCATCCCGCGTCAAACCCGGCGAGATTGGTCGCAACCGCGATGCCGCTGTCCCGAATGGCCTTCTCGAACAGATCACGCGCGAAAGGCAGCGCCCCGCTTGCCGCAAGGGCGCCGAACATCACGGCGCTGATCACGCTGTTCGTATCGTCGGCTGCGGCTTCCATATCGAAGCCGATGAAACGTTTGGAACGCTGGCCGGCGGCTGCGATGATCGCCTCGCCGTTGCCGCGCCCATCGCTCATCGCCGCCTTTTCGGAAATGGCGTAGATACGGTGCGTCGATCCGATCAGCGTGGTGCGGCCCGCCGTGGAAAAGCCGCGCAGCAGCGCCCGCCCGGTTTCCATGAGTTCGGATGCGACCACGATGTCCACATCGCCGGGCATGGGCATCTGGGCCATGATGGGCGTGCGGCCGCCCGCATCGGGCTTCGCAAGTTCGACGTAATAGACCGTCGATCCGGTCCGCTGCGCGACGCCCGGAACCGAGGTACCTTGCGCCAGCCAGCCGCTTTCACGCGCGATGTGCTGGATCCAGTCGGCAAGCACGCCGCCGCCCTGTCCGCCGAGCGCGAGGATCGCGATGCTGAAACGGTTCTGCTCCATGGTCAGAACGCCCGCGCCAGGCGTGCGCGGTTGTCGCGCTGTTGAAGGCGGCCGATGATCGCCTGCCGTATCTTCATCCACGCGCGCTCCATGCGGCCCGGATTGGAAACGATGCTGGCGCGGTAGAAGCTCGGGCAAAGCACCGCCGCGTGGCTCACCTCGCCGCACAGGCCGCAGCCGACGCAGCTGTTTTCCACGTGCGCCACTGGGTCTCGCCGCAGCGGATCGGGATTGGGCTTGATCGAAAGCGAAGGGCAACCCGAAAGCCGGATGCAGCTATGGTCGCCCGTGCAGGTGTCACTGTCGACGCCAAAGCGCTCGCGCACCACGCGCTTGCCGTCCTTCTCCGCCTTGCGCATCAGTGGCTTTTCGCGCCGCTGCCGGTTGAGCATACATTCCGATTGCGCGATGATGACCTTGGGGCCTTTGTCAGGCGCGGTCAGCGCCTCGCGCAGCGTGTCGCGCATTCGCTTGATGTCGTAGGTGCGTTCGATCGTGCGTACCCATGCGCCGCCGACGCCCCGAATGGCGCGCTCGATCGGATTGCGCGTCACGCGGCGTTTGTTGTCGGCGCGGGAGGAAAGGATGTCCTGGCCTCCCGTGGCCGCCGAATAGCCGTTGTCGATCACGATGGTGACGGTGTCGTCCTTGTTGAACACCGCGTTGCCGATGCCGGAGGTCAGGCCGTTGTGCCAGAAGCCGCCGTCGCCCATGATGGCGATTGCACGCTTTCCCGTCGGCTTGAACGCGGATGCGCCCGCCGTGCCGAGGCCGTAGCCCATTGTCGTGTTGCCGATGTTGAAGGGCGGCAGGATCGAAAACAGGTGGCAGCCGATATCGGCGGAAACGTGCGCCGGGCCGAGTTCTCGCTCGAGCAGCTTCATCGCCGTGAACACGGGCCGTTCTGGGCAGCCCGTGCAGAAGCCCGCCGGGCGCGGCGGGATCTGCTGTGCGACCGGCGCGGGCAGGGGGGCATCAGCCATTTTCGCCGGCGCGATTTCGGGCGCCCATGCGTGCAGGAAATCGGAAAGCCCGTTGCGGATCACCTGCGCGCTATATTCCCCGGCGCGCGGCAGTATGTCCTTGCCGATGATGCGGCAATCGAGGTTTGCGCGGCGCACGAGCGTATTCAGTTCATGCTCGATGAATTCGGGCTGGCCTTCCTCCACCACCAGTACCGCGCGCTTGTTCGCACAAAACGCGCTCACCTCGCCCGGAATCAGCGGATAGGTGACGTTCAGGCAATAGATCGGCAGCGCGGCGTCGCCGAATTCATTCGAAAGCCCAGAGAGCTCCATCGCGCGGTTCAAATTGTTGTAAAGCCCGCCCTGCACGATGATGCCGATGCCATGCGCCTCGTCCGGCCCGAACCGTTCGTTCAGATGGTGGTCGCGCACATAAGCGATTCCTGCCGGCCACCGCTTTTCGATCTTCTCCACCTCGTGCAGAAAATTCGCAGGCGGCAGGACGATGCGGGTGGTGTCGCGCTGCGGCGCGGCGGCCGCCTCGGCGACCGTCAGCGTCGGGCGCACGTTGTCCTTCGCTATGAACGATCCCGTCATGTGGCACGATCGCACACGCAGCTGCAGCATCACCGGCGTATTGGAAGCCTCGGAAAGCGCGAAGCCCTGTTCGACCGCCGCGACGATGCTCGGGAGGTTGGGGCGGGGATCGAGCAGCCAGATCTGCGACTTCATCGCGAAGGCGTGCGTGCGTTCCTGCATGATCGAGGAACCCTCGCCATAGTCTTCGCCGACGATGACGAGCGCGCCGCCCGTCACGCCGCCCGACGCGACGTTGGAGAGCGCGTCCGACGCGACGTTCGTACCGACCACCGACTTCCAGACGACCGCACCGCGCAGCGGATAATTGACGGAGGCCGCGAGCATGGCGGCGGCGCTCGCTTCCGAGGCGCTCGCCTCGAAATGCACGTCGAGACTTTCCAGAAGGTCGCTCGCATCCGCGAACACGTCCATCAGGTGGCTGATCGGCGATCCCTGATAGCCGCCGACGTAAGCCACGCCCGATTGCAGCAGCGCCTTGGTCACGGCGAGAATGCCTTCGCCGGTGAATGTCTCACCGGCTCCGGCCGTCAGCTTCCGGGCTTCGGCAACGAACGAACGCTCGGCCATCGCTTACGCCTCGACGAGGGCGAGAACGCGCAGCGGGCTTCCCGATCCGCCGCGAATCTTCAGCGGTGGGCAGATCAGCACCGCGCCCGTCGCGGGGAGCTGGTCGAGATTCTGCAGGCATTGCAGACCATAGCGTCCGGCGCCGTGCAGCAGCGTGTGCGCCGGGTAGGCGGGCGTCAGCAGATGTGCCTGTCCGGCATCGGTGCCGATCGTCTCCACGCCGAAGCCGAGGATATCGCGCGCGATCAGATATTCGATCGCGTCCGTCGCCGGACCCGGCGTGTGCGCGCCGTCTTCGCAGCGATTGGTGTAGGCATCGACGTCGCGCTTGGACCAGTCGGTACGGAACAGAACCCAGCTTCCCGCAGGGATCGGGCTATTGGCGGCTTCCCACGCCTGAACATGCGCGGCGGTCAGCAGGAAATCGGGGTCGGCCGCGCATTCGCGCGAGAAATCCAGAACCACCACGGGCGCAACGAAATTCGCGGGGGGCACTGCATCCACCGTGTTGTCCGGCAGGTCGCGGCCGCTGACCCAGTGGACGGGCGCATCGAAATGCGTGCCGGTGTGCTCGCCGACGGTGAAGTTGTTCCAGTGCCACGCGACGCCGCGATCATCGTAGCGGGAAATTTCCTGCCGCGAGAAAGCCGCCGTCTGTCCGAACGGCTCCGGCAGAACCAGCAGCGGCGTGTCTTCCGACAGCGTCTGCGTCAGATCGACGACCCGCACGTCGCCGCGAGACAACGCCTGTGCAAACTCTTCGAGAATCGGCGCGCTGGACATAATCCCTCCTCCAGACCATGAAGCCCAAACTATGCTTTGATAAACTTGCATATGCAAGTAAAATCCGTTGCGTTTCTAGGGAGCTCAAAGTGGCCGAGGATTTGCGTGGCTATGGGGATCCGGGATCGGACGACTTCCGGGTGGATAACTACCCGTTTTACCTGCTGAATCGCACCGTCAGCCGCTATAACGCGAACATCGAAGCGGAACTCCGCGCCATCGGCATCGATATCCCCACGTGGCGCGTGCTCATGATTCTTGGGGAGGCGGAGCCGCAGTCGATCGGCCAGGTTGCGAAGCTCGCCGTTATCAACGTCTCCACGCTGATGCGTGTTGTGGAGCGGATGGAGAAGGCCGGGCTCGTCGAAACGCTTCCGTCCGCCACCGACGGCCGCGTGACGACGCTCGTGATGAAGCCTTTGGGCCGTGAAAAACTGAAGGCGGCGCGCGCTGTGACGGCGCCGCTCTACCGGCGCCTGATCCGCGGCTTCTCGGCCCCGGATTTCCGGCGCCTGATCGAGCTTCTGAACCGCTTGCACCAGAATCTGGAGTAGACGTGAACGAAGCCGGGGAACCTTCCCGGCCGCGGCGCCTTGTAAGCCGATGAACGGCCAGCATTTTGAGGACGCCATGTCGACTCCCGAGCAGCGCGGTGCCGGCGCGGACGGCCCCCACACCCTGACGCTGCGGGCATGGCGGGAAATCCTTTTCCGCGTGTGGCGCGGCAACGGCACGCACAACCTGTCTCTCATGGCGGCGGGTGTCGCGTTCTATGCGTTCCTGTCGTTCGTTCCGCTGCTCGGGGCGCTCGTGATGAGCTATGGCCTTGTTGCCGATCCGGCGACCGTCGCGGCGCACATGCGCCTCATCATCGAACTCGTACCGGCCGATGCGGCCAAGCTCATTTACGATCAGCTGCTCAACCTCACGCGGGCAGCGGCAACGGCGAAGGGCCTCGGCCTCGCCATCGCGATCGGCATCTCGATCTTCGGCGCGAGCCGTGCCGCGCGCGCCGTCATGACGGCGCTCAACGTCATCTATGACGAGCGTGACACGCGCGGGATCATCCGCAGCGCGGCGGTTTCAGCCGTTCTTGTTGCCGGTGCCGTGTTTCTGGGCGTCTTCGGTATGCTCGCAGCCTCTGCGCTCGGCTTCGCGCGCGAATTGGCCGAAGGGATTGGGCCCATCGCGGCCCTTGTGATGCGCGCCGTCACCTGGCTGTGCGCGGGCGTTTTCTGCAGCTTCACAATCGCAGCCATGTACCGGTTCGCGCCGCACCGGGCGGATGCGCGCTGGCGGTGGCTGACGATCGGATCCCTTCTGGCGACCGTGATGTGGCTTATCGCGACGCTGGGCTTCGGTGTGTACGTCGCCGAATTCGGTTCCTATCAGGCAACCTATGGCTCGCTCGGCGCTGTCGTGGTGCTGCTGATGTGGCTTTATGTTTCCGCGTATGCGGTGTTGCTTGGCGGGTTGATCAACGCGGAGGCCGAACGCCAGACGGCGTGTGACACGACGACAGGCGCTCCGCGCCCGATCGGCCAGCGCGGGGCGACCGTTGCAGACATGAGCGTGGCCGCAGACATCTATCCCGCACTGGGGCGCTCCCGGCGCTAAACCGCAAACGCGCCGCTGTCTGAGGCTTGCGCTCCGTGACGGATTGATTATATACCGGTCGATATGGAAACGGTTGCTGCTCCTGTGAAAGGTCGTCCGCGCGAGTTTTGCGTGGATACGGCGCTTGCCGCAGCGCTCCGCGTATTCTGGAGCAAGGGCTATGAAGGCGCGTCGCTCAATGACCTCACCGAGGCGATGGGCATCACGCGGCCCAGCCTCTACGCGGCGTTCGGTAACAAGGAAGCGCTCTTTCGCAAGGCGCTCGACCTCTACGAGACCGAAAAGCTCGCCTACGTCGGCAAGTCGCTGGCGCAGCCGACAGCACGCGGTGTCGCCGCACATTTGCTGCATGGCAGCATGGAAAATCAGACGAGCACTTGCGAGCCGCACGGCTGTCTCGGCGTGATCAGCGCGGTTGCGTGCGGCGCGGAGGCCGAGTGCATCCGGCTCGAGGTACTTGAACGTGGCAAGGTGGCGCGGCGCGCGCTCGTCCAACGCTTCGAGCGTGCGAAGACGGAAGGCGATCTCCCCGAAAGCGTAGATGTGGAGGGGCTGACAAGCTTTCTCTATGCGCTTTTGCAGGGCATGGCCGTGCAGGCAGGGGCGGGCGCGACGCGCGCCGATCTCGAACGCATGATCGAAACCAGCATGATGATGTGGCCTTCGAAATAGCAGCTTTCGCATACCGGAAATAAATCTTTATCGACCGGTACAAAAAGCTGTTGACGCACCGCAGCACGGTTTATATACCTCTAGGTACAGAAGGTGAGCGGCCATCCCGACGGCTCACGGCATCGAAGGGAAACCGGTGCGACACTGCAGTATTCACAAGGGCTGACGCTGGGCGACTACGTCCGTTTCAACCCGCCAATCCATAACTGAAGATTGCCCGACGAAGCTGTCCGCTTCGCCCGATGAGGCCATGTGCCCGGCAATCATCATCCGCAACCGACGCCGCGAAGAGACGCGGCGAACGAAGGCGCTCGCGCCTTGATCAGGGAGACTTGCACCATGGCTTATCTCGCCTTCACTGATGTTCTCGGCGCCGCTGCTCCGGCTACCGCGCAGCCCGCCGCAATCCTGTCCCCCGCTGCCGACCGTCCGAGCGCCCGTTTCTCGGCTCTCGAATGGTCGGTGGTGGCCCTCGCCGAGCGCGATTCCCTCTCGACGCTGCACGCCCCCGGCCGCGTCGCCGTCGCGCTCGGCACCCTCTTTGGAAGCCGGCCCAATCCGCAGCTCGCCGATTCGAAACTGGAAGCCCTGCGCAAGATCGCCGTGCTGACGTGGCATCAAGGCTATCACATCGCCGAGTCCGCGATCCGCGGCTTCCTCAGCGCCGGTTTCACCCACGATCACTATGCGCTGCTTGCGAGCAGCATCACGAGCGCGCGTGCGCGCCGCGACCGAAGGATTTCCCGATGAACATGATGACCAAGATCGAAGCCGGCGCCGCGACGGCTTCGCCCGTGCGGCGGCGGTTTACCGATCGCCCGCTTTGGCAGCACCTGTCCGCCGCCGCACTGCCGGTGATTGCCGTCGTTGCGGTGGGCGTTCTGAACCGTGAATCGCCCGCGATTGCTGCGGCCCCGCCGCCCACCGTCACGGTTGCTGCACCCCTCGTGCGCGAAGTGATGGAGTGGGACGATCATGTTGGCCGTTTCGAACCGTCGAGCAGTGTAGAAGTGCGTCCGCGCGTCTCCGGCGCCGTGACTGCAGTTCATTTCACCGACGGTGCGATCGTGCAGAAAGGGCAGCGCCTTTTCACGATTGATCCCCGGCCATTCAACGCTTCGCTCGCCGAAGCCCGCGCCGGCGCCGCACAGGCGCGGAGCGATGTGGCACTGGCGGAGGCCGATCTCGAACGTGCCAACCGCCTGCGTGCGGACGATGCGGTATCCCAGAGCGATCTTGATCGCCTTGCGGCCCGTGTCCGCGCCGCCCGCGCTGCGCTTGCGGCGGCCGATGCTCGTGTCGGCGCCCGCGCGCTCGACGTCCAGTTCACAGAGGTTCGCGCACCGATCACGGGACGCATTTCGGATCGCCGCGTCGATGCGGGCAATATCGTGTCCACCGCCGATGCCAGCGGGGGCACGCTGCTCACCACCATCAATGCGCTCGATCCGATCTACTTCACCTTCGACAGTTCGGAGGCGCTGTTCCTGAAGGCACAGCGCGAGCGGCAGAAGTCGAACCTGGCGCAGCAGGTCGAAATTCGTTTGCAGGATGAAACTGGCTACACCTGGAAAGGGCATGTCGATTTCACCGACAACGGCATCAGCGCCCATTCGGGCACGATCCGCGCCCGCGCCGTCGTCGCGAACCCGGATTATTTCCTCACGCCCGGCATGTTCGGCAACATGCGGCTCACGGACGGCGCGCCCGCACAGGCGCTGCTCGTTCCCGATGCCGCCGTCCGCACCGATCAGGCGCGCAAGGTGGTCTATGTGGTCGGCAAGGACGGCACTGTCGCCGCGCGCGAAGTCTCGCCCGGCCCGCGCATCGGCAGCCTCCGCAGCATCCGCGCAGGACTTTCGGCCGATGACAGGGTCGTGATCCAGGGCCTCCAGATGGTGCAGCCCGGCGCAAAGGTTACGGCACGTGTCGCCAAAATCGATCCGCCGGGCGCGGCGCCGACAACCGCTGCGTCCGTGAACGAACCCGCGGCCTCGCAGGCGACCATCGCCGCGCTCTGATCCACCGCAACACCAAACGAAGACCACGCCTCCCGCGCAAACTGCGGGAGGCGGCAGGAAAGGCATTGTCCGATGCGCTTCAGCCATTTCTTTATCCGCAGGCCCATCTTTGCGGGCGTGATCGCGATCATCATCACGATCGTCGGTGCCTTCGCCTATTTCGGCCTGCCGATCTCGCAATTCCCCGACATCGTCCCGCCGACGGTAACGGTGAGCGCGAACTACCCCGGCGCTTCCGCAGAGACGGTCGCCGATACGGTCGCGGCGCCGATCGAACAGCAGATCAACGGCGTTGACAACATGCTGTACCAATCCTCGCAATCGACCGGGGACGGGCGGTTGACGATCACCGTGACCTTCAAGCTCGGCACCGATCTCGATACCGCGCAGGTGCTCGTGCAGAACCGCGTCGCGCTCGCCGAGCCGAGCCTGCCTGAAGAGGTGCGCCGTCAGGGCGTCGTCGTGCGCAAGACCTCACCGTCGTGGCTGATGGCGGTGAACGTCCTTTCTCCTGATGGGTCGCTCGATCGCAGCTATGTTTCCAATTACGCGCTCACGCAGATCAAGGACCGGCTGACGCGAATCGACGGCATCGGCGATGTTCAGGTGTTCGGCGCGCGCGACTATGCGATGCGCGTCTGGATCGATCCCGGCCGCGCGGCTGCGCTCGGGCTCACTGCAGGCGAAATCGTTTCCGCATTGCGTTCGCAGAACATCCAGGTCGCGGCGGGCACGATCGGCCAGCCGCCGTTCGATACCGGCGCGGCGCAGCAGCTGACTGTCGAGACACAGGGCCGCTTCAAGACCGCCGAGGAATTCGCCGACATCATCGTGCGGACGGATAGCTCGGGCGCGATCACCCGCGTGCGGGACATCGCGCGTGTCGAACTGGGCGCGGAGGATTACGGCGTCAACGCCTACCTCTCGGGCCAGGATTCGATCATCCTGGGGATCACTCAACGCCCCGGCACGAATGCGCTCGCGGCTGCCGAAGGCGTGAAGGCCGAACTTGCCGAAGCCGCGAAGGATTTTCCCGAAGGCCTTGAATACCGGATCATCTGGAACCCCACTGAATTCATCAGCGAATCGATGGGTGCGGTTCAGGCGACATTGTTCGAGGCGGCGCTGCTCGTCGTCGTCGTCATTCTCATCTTCCTGCAAAGCTGGCGTGCGGCGATCATTCCGATCATCGCGATTCCGGTTTCACTGATCGGCACGTTCGCGGTGCTTGCAGGCCTCGGCTATTCGCTGAACACACTGTCGATGTTCGGGCTTGTGCTCGCCATCGGCATCGTCGTCGATGATGCGATCGTCGTTGTCGAAAACGTCGAACGGAATCTCGAACATGGCCTCTCTCCGCGCGAGGCATCGCATCGTTCGATGGACGAAGTCTCCGCCGCGCTGGTCGCGATCGTTCTGGTGCTCTGCGCCGTGTTCGTGCCGACAACGTTCCTCACCGGCATCACGGGTGAATTCTACCGCCAATTCGCGGTGACGATCGCCAGCGCCACGGTGATCTCGCTCGTGCTGTCGCTCACGTTGTCGCCCGCGCTCGCGGCGCTGCTGCTGCGGCCCAAGGCGGAGACGGCGCCGGCATCCGGCTGGCACCGCCGCCTGTGGCTGGCAGGGGCGTGGTTCAACCGCAACTTCGACCGCCTCAGCGAGGGCTACGCCAATCTCACCCGCCGACTCGCAGCAGCGCCGAAGCGTGTCTTTGCGGTATACGGCGGGCTCATGCTCGCGGCAGGCGCGCTGTTCTGGGCGACTCCGGCCGGGTTCATTCCCGCGCAGGATCAGGGCTATGCGCTCGCCGCGATCCAGCTCCCTCCGGGCAGTTCGATCGAACAGACCGACCGGGTGCTCAAGAAAGCCGTTGCAAAATTGCTCGAAGTGCCCGGCACCGAAGCGGCGGTGATGTTCTCCGGCTTCGACGGTGCCTCGCAGACGCAGGCGTCGAACGCCGCGGCTGCCTACGTCACCTTCAAGCCCTTCGCCGAACGCGCGAAGACCGGCCGCACCGAGGCCGCCATCGAGAACGACATGCGCGCCGCGCTTGCCGATCTCAATGAAGCGTTCGTGTTCGTCGTGCCGCCGCCGGTCATTCAGGGCATCGGCAACGGCGGCGGCTGGCGCATGATGATTCAGGATCGTCGCGGTGCGGGCTATCAGCCGCTCGAACAGGCGGCGGGCGGCGTGATCGGCACGGCGCATCAGGCGAAGGAGCTCGCCAACGTGCGCACATTGTTCAACACCGCGACGCCGCGCATCTATGCCGACATCGACCGCGCCAAGGCCGACATGCTCGGCGTGCCCGCAACGCGCGTGTTCGAGGCGATGCAGGTCTATCTCGGCTCGGCCTACGTCAACGACTTCAACCTGCTCGGCCGCACCTTCCGCGTGACCGCGCAGGCCGACGCGTCGTTCCGTGATGATGCCTCCGACATCGCGCAATTGAAGACGCGCTCGAACGGTGGCGGCATGGTGCCGATCGGCGCCGTCGCCACCTTCGAGGACCGGACCGGGCCTTATCGCGTGACGCGCTACAACCTGTTCCCCGCGGTCGAGATCGACGGCGACACTGCGCCCGGTGCCTCCACCGGCCAGGCGCTCGCACGGATGGAGACGATCGCGGAAGATCTGCCGCAGGGCTTTGCCGCGGAATGGACCGACCTTGCCTTTCAGCAGAAGGCGGCGGGCAATATCGCGGCGCTGATCTTCGGCCTGTCGGTGGTGTTCGTCTTCCTCGTGCTCGCCGCGCAGTTCGAAAGCCTGATGCTGCCGCTTGCGATCATCCTCATCGTGCCGATGACCTTGCTCGCGGCGATGCTGGGCGTGAACCTGCACGGGCTCGACAACAATATCCTGACGCAGATCGGGCTTATCGTGCTGATCGGCCTCGCCGCGAAGAACGCGATCCTGATTGTCGAGTTCGCCAAGCAGGCCGAAGAGCGAGGCCTTGCGCCCCGCGATGCGGCAGTCGAGGCCGCGCGGGCACGGCTTCGCCCTATCCTGATGACGAGCTTCGCCTTCATCCTCGGCGTGCTGCCGTTGATGATGGGGTCGGGTCCGGGCTGGGAACTGCGTCAGGCGCTCGGCACCGCCGTGTTCTACGGCATGATCGGCGTCACCGCCTTCGGTCTCGTCTTCACCCCGGTGTTCTATGTGGCGAGCCGCAGCCTCGGCGAACGGATGCGTCGCCGCCCATCCACTGCATTGCAACTCGCCGAATAAGAAAGGCGCAAGCTCATGTTTCGCAATCTGATGATCGCCGCCTCCGCATTGGCGCTCGCCGCATGCGCGACCGGCCCGGATTACGCCGCGCCGCAAACCCCGGCGACCTCCGCCGGAGCGTTCATCGCGGCGTCTCCCGCCGTCGATACCCTCAAGCCGGTGAAGGCTGATTGGTGGCGGCTCTATGACGACCCCGTGCTCGATCAGTTGGTCGCCGACGCCATCGCCGCGAACACGGACGTGCGCGTCGCGGTCGCGCGGCTGGAAAAGGCGCGCGCCGCGCTCCGCGAGGTTCGCACCGATCGGCTGCCGGACGTTGGCGCAGGTGCCGGTGCCACCTACGGCCGCCTGCCCGAAAGCCAGCGCGGTTCCGGCGCCCCGCGCGAGGACTGGTCCATCGATGCCGGGCTGGATGTCGCCTACGAGGTCGATCTGTTCGGCCGCATCTCGCGCGGGATCGAGGCTGCGCGCGGCGATCTCGGCGCCGCCGAGGCCGATCTTGAGGCGGTTCGTATCTCGGTTGTCGCGGAAACGACGCGCGCTTATGCAACTGCTGCCTCTGCGGGCGAGCAGATCGCCGTGGCAGAGCGCATCGTGGAATTGCTCGATCGGTCGCTCCGCGTCACGGACAGCCGCCGCGCGGTGGGGCTCACCACCAGCCTCGACGTCGCGCGCATCGCCACGCTTCGCAATCAGCGGCAAGCTGAAATCCCCGTGCTCACCGCCGAGCGCAACGCGGCGCTGTTCCGCCTCGCCACGCTCACCGGCCGCGCGCCCGCCGACTTGCCGCCGATCGCGGCCGAGCGGGTCTCCACGCTCCGGCTCGACACGCCGATCCCCATCGGCGACGGTGCGCAGCTCCTCGCGCGGCGGCCCGATATCCGCGCCGCCGAACGCCGCCTCGCCGCGGCAACCGCGCGCATCGGCGTCTCCACCGCCGATCTCTATCCGCGCATCAGCCTCGGCGCCTCGATCGGTTCGACCGGGCCGAACATCGGCGACGTGTTCGGCGGCGGACCGCTGCGCTGGCTGCTCGGCCCGCTCATCAGCTGGTCGTTCACCGATCACGAGCGCGCCCGCGCGCGCGTTGCCAGTGCGGAGGCCGACACGCGCGCGGCGCTCGCGGGTTTCGACGGCACCGTGCTGCGTTCGCTCGAGGAAACCGAAACGGCGCTTTCCGCCTACGCGAGCGCGCTTGATCGGCGCACGGCGCTGAAGGCCGCGCGCGACGCGGCAGGGCAGGCCGCCCGCATCGTGCGCGCGCAGCAGCGGGAAGGGCAGGTGGATAGCCTCGCACTCATCGATGCGGAGCGCACTTTCGCGGAAACCGAAGCGCAGCTCGCCGCGATCGACGCGGGCATCGCGGACGCTCAGATCAACCTGTTCAAGGCGCTCGGCGGCGGCTGGAGCGCGGGCGCCGCCGCGTACGCAGCGGCCTTGCCGTAAACGCGTTCAGCCTCCGCTCATCAACGGGGGCAAAGGATGCCCAAGCGATGGCGGACGAGATCATGAAGCGCGGTGGCATGAGCGTGGTGAAGGCGAAGGGGGTGCTGTGCGCGGCGCTCCTCGCCCTTGTATACGTATCTCCGGCGCACGCCGAAGCGCCGGATCGCATCACCAACGTCACCGTCTACGGCAATGAGCCCTGTCCCAAGGGCGATGGCGACGAAATCGTCGTTTGCGCGCGGGAGCCCGAGGGCGAGCAATACCGTATCCCCAAGCGCCTACGCGAAACGAAGAAGAACGACCCGCCCTCGCAGTCGTGGACGGCGCGCGTGCGCACGCTCGACGAGGCGAGCCGCCCCACGATGCCGAACAGCTGCTCTGCGGTCGGTTCCGGTGGGCAGACCGGCTGCACCATGGAAATGCTGCGGCAATGGTTCGCCGAGCGACAGGCCGCCAAGGCAAGGGCAGCCGACGTTCCCTAAACGGCGTGGCTCGCACGGTGCTCCGCATCTACGAGGGCACCTCGCAGATTCAGCAGACGATTATCGCCAAGCAGATGATCCGGCAGGCCGGCGCCTGAACAGGCGCCGGAGCACGCTTATTTGTGCGCTTCGAACCAGCCGATCACCCCGGCCACCTTCTGCGCGAAGTGGCTCGGGAACATTCGGATGCCATGGTTTTCGAGCGGAACGCGCACGAACACGCTTTCGACCCCGTGGTATTTGAGCGCGGCGAAATACTGCTCCGATTCGGAGATCGGCGTGCGGTAGTCGGCTTCGCCCGTCATCACCATGGTGGGTGTCTTCACCTTGTCGACCGAGGCGAGCAGCGAACGGCGGTGGTAATCCTCCGGCTGGCTCCACGGTGTGCCGAAGAAGAAGCCCTTGAAGACCAGCGGCAGGATGTCGGATGTCAGCGCCTGGCTCTGCCAGTCGATCACGGGATAGAGTACGGCGGCCGCGCGGAAGCGTTCGCTGCGTGCGATCAGCCAGGCTGACAGCGTCCCGCCGCCCGAGCCGCCCGTCACATAAAGACGCGAGTTGTCGATGAAGCCGCGCGCGGCGACCGCGTCGATGCCGCTCATCAGGTCGTCGAACTCGTCCCCCGGAAACGCATTTTCGATGAGATTGGCGTAGGTCTCGCCGTAAGAGGTGCTGCCGCGCACATTGGGGTAGAAGACCACGTAGCCGGCTGCTGCCATCAGCTGCTTTTCGATGTCGAAACGCGGGCCGTAGGCGGCGTTGGGGCCGCCGTGAATTTCCATGATCAGCGGATATTTTTTCGCGGGGTCGAAGTCCGGCGGATAGATCAGCCAGCCCTGCACGGGGAGGTCGCCTTTCGACGAACGATAGTTGATCTCCTCGACACGGCCGAGCGCGCGCCCGGCGAACAGCGCGTCGTTCAGCCCGGTAATCGACCGCGCCTTGCCGATGCCCGCGCCCGCGAGCGCGATGTTGCCGCTCGAATCCGGGGCCGCCCACTGCATGGCGACACGGCCGGTCCGCGAAACCGAGAAGGCAGGCTCCGCCGTATAGGCGATGTGTGCCATGCCGAGCCCTTCGGCGATCTCACGGCGGCCGCCCTTCAGGTCGAAGAGCGCGAGCCGGTTCTCGCCGCGATCGGCGTAATAGGCGTAGACGCCGCGCCCGTCTGCGGCCCAGCGCGGTGCCATCACGTCGCGGTCGAGTGCGGCTGTGAGCACGCGGCGTTCGCCGCTGTTCCGATCGAGCACCATCAGCCGCGTGGTCGTGTGCCAGCGTCCTGCCTCGTCGGCGCCGATATAGGCAATGTATCGCCCGTCGGGCGAAACCTGCGGGGAGGCTTCGGGGCCGTCGCGGTCGATCAGAGTCTTCATTGCGCTGCCGTCCACGGGGAGCAGGTACAGCCCCGTGTCGAACATCTTGCCCTTCAGAATGGCGTTCTCGTCGTTCCGGTTAAGCGCCGCCACCAGGGCCTTGCTGTCCGCCGTCCAGGCATAGGGGCTGCCGATGAGCGGGAACGCGCCTGATTCGTCGGTCGTGATCTGGCGGGGCGTGCCGCCGGTCGCCGGAACCGTGAAGATATGCATCCGGCCGGGTGGAATGATGCCCGCGCCGTCCTGGCGGTACATCGCCTTGTCGACGACGATAGGCCCCGGCTTCCATGTCGCGCCGGGCGGGGGCGTGATGGGCGCGCCGTAGCTCTTCGGCGCGGCGGGAACGTGCATCGCGTAGGCGAGCGTCTTGCCGTCCGGCGACCATTCGAGGCCCATGGGCGCGCCGGGGAAGCCGCCGATCGTGGTCTCGACGCCGCTGTCCATCCAGCGCACGACGATCTGGCGCGCGCCGGCGCGCGTGGCCACGAAGGCAAGCCGTTTGCCGTCCGGCGACCAGCGCGGATCGCTCGCCGCCTCCTCGATCTTGGTGAGCGGCACATGGTTGCGGCCGTCGGCATCGATCAGCCACAGCATCGGCTGATAGGCGTCCGTCACGATGTCGGCCTTCACGCGCACGTAGGCGACACGTGTGCCGTCGGGCGAGATCTGCGGATCGTTTCCGGTCTCGAGCGCGAACACGTCGATCGGCTGCAGCGGCGGATTGCTTGCGGCGTGGGCCGGCGCTGCGGCTGGGGCGGTGAAAACGGCGAGCGCTGCAAGCGCGGTGAGCGATGTCGTCCGGAAACTGGCCCTCGGCATATATCCCCCTTCCAAATATTGATCAAAGATCATAATTGGATATTCATGTTCGTCAATCACGCTCCTGATGACCCGTGGCGTGTGTGTCGGACAGTCCGGATGCCGCGATGTCAAAAAAGGGTGCCGTTTGGTCATGTGGTGCGATACTCGCCGACTTTAGGGCGTGTGGCGCGAAAACGCGTAGCAAGGGAAGGCGAGGAATCATGAACAGGCGGAGCGCGATCATTCTTGCGGCACTGCTGGTGCCGCTGGCGCAGGCGGCGGGCGCGGCGACTTTCATTCAGGCGGGAAACCTGATCGACGGCAAAGCGGATGCGCCGCTTGGCCCGCACACGATTGTTGTCGATGAAGGGCGCATCGTGCGCGTGGCGGCCGGGAAGGTCGCGCCGGGCACGGGCGACACGCTGATCGACCTCTCAGGCCATAGCGTGATGCCGGGTCTCATGGACATGCACACGCATCTTTCCTCCGAAAGCGGCCCGGCGAGCTACACGGATCCCTTTTTGCTGGGCCCGGCGGATTTCGCGTACAAGATCGAAAAATATGCGCGTGTCACGCTGATGTCCGGCTTCACGCTCGTCCGCGATCTGGGCGATGCGTATGGCGTATCGATCGCGCTGCGCAAGGCGATCGATCGCGGCGATGTCGTCGGGCCGCATATCTTCACCTCGGGCGCGGCGATCGCGTCGACGGGCGGTCACGGCGATCCCACCAACGGAATTTCGCCGGCACTCGGCCTCAAGACGCCAGGCGCGACCGAAGGCGTCGTGGACAGTGCGGACGAAGCGCGCAAGGCGGTCCGCCAGCGCTACAAGGAGGGCGCCGATCTCATCAAGATCACGGCGACGGGCGGCGTGATGAGCCTCGCGAAGAACAGCCAGAATGCGCAGTTCATGCCCGACGAACTTACCGCGATCGTCGCCACGGCGCGTGATTATGGGATGCATGTCGCCGCGCACGCGCATGGCCTCGATGGGTTGAGGCGCGCCGTTGCGGCCGGTGTCTCCACGATCGAGCACGGCACCTACCTCGACGATGAGACCATGCGGCAGATGAAGGCGAAGGGCATTTATCTCGTGCCGACGCTGATGGCCGGGGATTGGATTACCGAGCAGGCAAAAACACCCGGTGCGCTTCCCGATATCGTGCGCCCCAAGGCTGCGGCGATCGGCCCGCTGATGTCGGGCACGTTCGCGCGCGCCTATCGGCTTGGCGTGCCGATAATGTTCGGCACCGACAGCGGCGTGTCCGCGCACGGCGACAACGCGCGCGAGTTCGAGCTGATGGTCGCCGCAGGGATGCCGCCGATGGCCGCGATCCGCGCTGCGACGTCGGAACCCGCGAAATTCCTCGGCATCGCCGATCGTCAGGGCAGCATCGGCGCGGGCATGGCGGCGGACATCATCGCCGTTCCCGGCAATCCCGTGCAGGATATCGCACTGATGCGGAAGGTCGATTTCGTCATGATCGGCGGGAATGTCGTCAAGCGTCCCTGATCGTGTGGTTGACTTGTGATATGATCTTTGATCAATAATATCTAGCGGGTCTTCTCTGCCCGCAGCGTATCGGTCGTGTGCCTGAACACCGCCGATTGATCGGGACACATATGACAGTTTTCAGTTCGAGACAGGTTCTGGTGACGGCAGGTGCGTCCGGCATCGGCCGCGCGATTGCGGAACGCTTCGCCGATGCCGGCGCGCATGTCCGCATCTGCGACGTTTCCGAAGCGGCGATCGCAGCGCTCGCCGAGGCGCGCCCGGATATTGCCGCAACGCACGCGGACGTATCCGACGAAGCCGACGTCGCCGCGATGTTCGACGTTGTCGGCCCGAAGCTCGACGTCCTGGTCAACAACGCGGGCATCGGCGGACCCCGAGGGCCGATCGAGGATATCGACGATGCGGAATGGGAGCGCACGCTCGCGGTGAATCTGACCGGAGCGATGCGTGTGACGCGCCGCGCCATACGCCTTATGAAGCCCGCGCGGCAGGGCACCATCGTCAACATTTCCACCGCTTCGGTGCGCACCGGCCTTCCGAACCGGACAGCCTATGTCGCCTCGAAGGAAGGGCTGATGGGTTTCACCGCCAACCTTGCCCGGGAACTCGGCCCGCACAACATCCGCTGCAACGCCATCCTCCCCGGCCTCATCGACAATCCGCGCGGCCGCGCGCTGGTGGCGCAAGCGGCAGAAGAGCAGGGCCGGACGGTCGCCGATGTCGAGGCGGAGATCCTGCGCTTCGTCTCGATGCGGTGCTGGATCGACCCGGCGGAGGTCGGCGACCTCGCGGTGTTCCTCGCCTCGCCCGCAGCGCGGCACATCACGGGGCAGTTCATCGGGGTTTGTGGCGGTGCGGAGTGGGAGGGCTGAGCGCAGCGATGGACAGCAGCAGCAGTGTCGTCCTAAAGAAAAACCGAAAGGGACATCGTCGATGACGACTGCCGCGCGCGCGACCCGGTTTGCTCCGGTGCATCGCAATACATTGAAGGATCAGAGCTATTCGGAGCTCCGTCGGGCACTCGTGACCGGTCGCTTCCAGCCTGGTGAGCACGTGACGGTGAAGCTGCTCGCCGAACAGCTCGGGTCCGGTATCATGCCCGTTCGCGAGGCGGTGCAGCGGCTGGTGGCCGAAGGCGCGCTGGTCAATCTGCCGAGTGGCCGCGTGTGTGTTCCGTCTCTGACGCGCGCGGAGTTCGACGAGATCATCGAGATCCGTATGCTCCTTGAACCGCACTGTTGCCGCAAGGCGGCCACTGCTATGACCGACGCGATCTTCGCCGAGATTTCGGAAGGGCAGGCGAGGCTTCGCGCAGCGGCGGCAGGCGAGAACCCGGAAGCGGCGTTGTGGGCCAATCACCAGTATCATTTCGGTATCTACCGCCAGGCGGGTTCGCGACAGATGCTCGCGCTTATCGAATCCGTGTGGCTGCGCTTCGGGCCCATGATGACGCACAGCCAGGCGGGCGGTGCGGGCGCGCAGGAATATATGGAAGCAGAGCTCAAGACGCAGGAAGAGTTGCTGGCCGCGCTGGCGGCGCACGACGGTGCGCGTTCGGCGAAGTTGATGGCCAGCATCATTCAGCGCACGGCGCGCTGGTATCACAAGTCCTACCCGTTCGCGGAGGATGATGAGTAATTTTGATCAAATATCATAGATCATAGTATTGACGTTCGCGATGGTTTGCGCCAACCCGGTGCGTGTCCTGCACAGGGGAAAATCATGCGTAAATCTCGAAAAACGATCATCACATGCGCCGTCACGGGCTCAATCCACACGCCGTCTATGTCGCCGTACTTGCCGATCACACCAGACGAGATCGCCGAACAATCGATTGCGGCGGTGGAAGCGGGCGCCGCGATTGTGCACCTGCACGCGCGCAATTCGTCTGATGGCCGTCCGACACCCGACCCAGACGTGTTCGCGGCCTTCCTCCCGCGCATCAAGCAGGCGACCGACGCCGTGCTCAATCTCACGACCGGCGGGGCGCCGGGGTTCACGATGGACGACCGCCTTGCAGCGCCGGTCCGCTTCCAGCCGGAGCTCACCTCGCTCAACATGGGCTCGATCAACTTCGGCGTGTTTGGCCTCGCGGAGCGCGAGCAGCCGTGGAAGCACGAATGGGAAAAGCCATTCCTGCAGGGCTCTCATGCCGCGCCGCAATCGAACACGTTTGCACAGATCGAGCGCGTGATCCGCGAGCTCCACGAAGGTTGCGGCACGCGCTTCGAATTCGAATGCTACGATGTGGGCCATCTCTACACGCTGGCGCACTATGCCGACAAAGGCCTGCTGAAGCCGCCCTACTTCGTGCAGTGCATCTTCGGTATTCTTGGCGGCATCGGCGCGGACATTGATCATCTCGCGCACATGCGAAACACGGCGGATCGTCTGTTCGGCGAGGATTACTATTTGTCCTGCTTCGCCGTTGGTCGCAACCAAATGCCTTTCGTGACGACATGCGCGTCGATGGGCGGCAACGTGCGCGTCGGTCTGGAAGACAGTCTCTACATCGGCAAGGGGGAGCTTGCGACGAGCAACGCGCAACAGGTCACGAAAGTACGATCGATCCTGGAGGAACTGGGGCTCGAGATCGCGACCCCCGCCGAAGCGCGGGAGATGCTCGCATTGAAGGGCGGCGACCGTGTCGCGTTCTGATCGGTGAAAAGGGGAGGGCGGGATTGGTCCCGCCCTTATCAGGTCTGCGACTCTATGGGGACGTTCCTGCCCGCGCTCGCGTAAATCGCTTCCAGAACGGCAAGAGCGGCGATCCCGGCATCGGCACCGGTTGTCGGCGGTACACCGCCCCGGAGTTCACCCGCAAAGGCGTCAATCTGCGCGCGGAAATGGTCGGGGGGCGGATCGCCGTCGAGCACGATCTGGCGCGTGCCCTCCGCATCCGACAGATACAATGCGTGCGCATAGTGGAATATGCGAAGCGCGCCGCGCGTGCCGTGGACATGGATGCTGCCCGGATAGGCCTGCCATGCGCCGCCCGGATGATAGCCGTCCGCGTCCCAGCTTGCTCCCAAGCTGAATTGGCCTTCAGCCGGTAGCTGTGTCGCCCAGGTGCCGTCTTGATAAAGCAAGTGCCCTGTCGCCCCGTTCGCAAGGCCGAGCACTGCATATTCGGTTTCCAGGGGATAGCCCGAACGATTGCCGCGTCCGCTTGCCCACGCGACGGGGCTATCCGCGAGCCAGGCGAATGCATCGATCAGGTGAACACCGTGATCGACGAGGCCCATGCCGGTGCCGCCGATCCCGCCTTCGGGATAGTGCCACGGCGGCAGCGCAGCGCGCGACGATGGCCCGTGCCCGCCGACGAAATCCTCACGGAGCAGGATCACGTTGCCGATCGCGCCTTCCGCGATCAAGTCGCGCGCCTGCTTCAGGGCAGGCAGATGGCGATAGCTCGCCCCGTAACTGAGCGGGACGCCGGCGTCTTCACAGAGTCTCCGCATCTCCTCGGCGTCCGCGCGGGTGGTCGCCATCGGTTTCTCGACGAGGATGGCATGGCCTGCAGCGGCAACATCGGCAACGATCCGGAGACGAGCTGCGGGCGGCGTAAGGATGCACACGATGTCGAGCGGTTCCGCCGCCAGCATGTCCCGGTGGTCGGTATAAGCGGCGGCGCCGCACGTCGCCGCCGCCTCTGCGACACGTTTCGGATCAGCGTCGCACAGTGCGGCAACCTCGACGGCGGCGGAACGCCGGTACGCCTCCAGATGGAGACGCCCGACGCCGCCGATGCCGACGAGGCCGACGCGTAAACGATCCTTGCGGAAGCTCAGAAGTTCACCCTTGCCTCGATGCCGATCGAACGCGGCGTGTTGATGTAAACGCGCGCCCGGCCTGGCGCTTCGACTGCCGCCGCGACGTTGTCCGAAAGGCTGGCGCGCTCGTCGGTGAGGTTCTTCACATAGGCCGCGATCTCGTAGTTGCCGAAGCGAACTCCGCCACGCACGTTCATGATCTCATAGCTCGGCCGGATGCGCGGAATGAGCGTACCGGTATCGGGATCGGTGTTCGCATTGTTGCCGCTCGTGCTCTTGCCGATGTAGCGATAGTCGCCGTAGACGAATCCGTCGATCGTATCGCTCAGTGGGAAATCATAGGACGCCGCGAAGCTGGCCGTATACTTCGCGATTTCCGGCACCCGGTCGCCCTTCGCGCGGCGCGTGGTGAGCACGGTTTCGGTGAATTTCGCGTCGGTGTAGCCGAATGCGGCATCAAGGCTCAGCCCTTCAACTGGGCGTAGCGTCGCTTCGATCTCGATGCCTTCGCTTTTCGCCTTGCCGGCATTCCCTCTAAAACCGAAGCCGCATTGCAGGCGCACCAGTTGCTGAATGCTGTTCCAGTCGATGCGGAAGGCCGTGGCGTTCAGCGTCAGCTTACGATCGAACGCGCGAGACTTCACGCCGGCTTCATAGCTCCACACACTGTCCGACTTGAACGATTGGACGCTTTCGTTCGACAGGCCGAGCGCGGCGAGTTCATCTAGGCAGCCGAACGAGGCGGGGATCAGCGCATTGACACCGCCCGGCCGGAAACCTTTGGCGGCGGTCGCGAAGATCTGGTTGTCGTCGGCGAATTTGTATTGAAGCGAGAACTTCGGCGTGACGCCGCTCTCGCTGCTGCTCTTCTCCGGCACCACCGTAAGGCCGCCGTTGGCGAGTCCGTCCGCTGTTTTCGACGAGGTCGTGCGAACATGAAATGCACGCAGGCCTGCGATGGCCGAAAGCTGCGGCACGATCTCGTAGGTGATCTCGGTGTAGGCCGCCTTTTCGACCTGCTTCACGGGATTTTCGGTAACGTAGGCGAGGTCGGTGCCCAGCGGGAAACCGTTTGCCGCCTCGAAGGCGGCGTCGAGGCCCGGAATGATGTTGGGCGGATAGGCGTATTTGCCTTTGTTGTGGGCGTAATAGAGGCCCGAGACGAATTCGAACGGTCCGCCGAATGAAGATGCGAAGCGGATTTCCTGGATGAAGTTGTCGCGGTTGTTGCGCACTTCCACCGTGGTCGGGATCGGGGGAATGCCGAAGGCAGCCGCGATGAAATCCGTCTGGTCGTCGATGTCGCGCGAGCGCCGATGGAAATAGGAGCTCGCCGACGTGAACGTGCCGAAATCACGCTGCAGCTTGATATCGAAGGAGGCGAGCAGCCATTTGTCGCGCGAAGCTTCGGGCACGTCGAACTGCCGGCGCTGGATCAGCGACGTTGGTTCCAGAACCACCGGCCCCGAGCCCGGAAGCGTGAGGTCCGTGAACGGATAGCCGTTCATCTGCGTCTCCTGATAGAGCACGCGCGGCGTCAGGCTGAGATCTTCGGTGGGCTTGAACAGCATCGCAATCGAGGCGCCGTTCGTTCGGGTCCGCGCGACGTTGTCGACCGTCGTCGTCGCACCTTCCGGCCCGAACTCGCGCTTCATGAAGCCCGCGTCATACTGGTGGATGCCGACCATCCTGACGGCGACCTTGTCCTGCACGAGCGGCAGGTTGATCATGGCGTCGAACTGGTAGCTCGGCCGGTCCGCGCCGTGCGTGTCCGCGATGCCCGCATGAACGCGCCCCGACATCTCGCCCGCATCCGGCTGCGTGGTCACGAGCCGTACCGTGCCGCCCATCGATCGGCCGCCGTAAAGCGTGCCTTGCGGCCCGCGCAGCACCTCGATGCGCGACACGTCTACAACGCGGGGGTCGAGCGATTCAGGCACCGGCGTTTCATCGATGTAGAAGCCTGTGGTGTTGCGGTCGCCGATGCCGCGAATGGCGATCGTGCGGGAGTTGGTCGTTCCCTCTCCCGATGTGCCGAACGTGAGGTTGGGCACGGAGGTTGCATAGTCCGCGAAGGTCGTAGCGGCCTGACGCTGCAAGTTTTCGGCGGTCATCACGTGGATGCTCATGGGCACGTTTTGAAGCGTTTCGCTGCGACGTGTCGCGGTCACGATGATCTCGTCGGTGACGACGGTTTCGGCGGCGTACGCGGCCGTTGGCGCGATCGCCTGTGAGACCGGAAGCAGGCTCGCGGCCCCCATCAGCAGACGGCTCGCGATGCGTGTATATCCCTGATTTCCCATTCTACCCCCCTTGTTGGCGTTATGCGCTGGATTGCATAATACTGATCTTTGATCAAAGATAAAGATGCAACCGATTCGTGCGGCATGGCGAAACGGGAAAATGAGGTTGCCGATCGGCACGCGCTGTTGGCGCTGGCCAGAGGATAGGCAATAGGGTGTTCAGGGGGACTTCGGATGCAAGGGTGGGAGATGGCAGGGACGGCCGCGGAAACACGGCATGGCTGAGGGACAGCGGCTTGCGGGCCGGATCGGACGCTTTCAGCTTTTCGCGCTCGGCTTCGGTTCGATCATCGGCTCGGCGTGGGTGGTGATCCTGAACCGCTGGTTCGCCGAAGCAGGCCCGATTGGGGCCGTGTTCGGCTTTGTGGCGGGCGGCATCGCCGTGGTCTGTATCGGCGCTTGCTATGCCGAGCTCACGGCGCGCGTACCGAAGACAGGCGGGGATTTCACGTTCGCGCTGGCGGCGTTCGGACCCAGACTTGCGTTTTTCGTCGGGTGGTTCACCGCGCTCGGGTGGATTTCGGTCACGGTGTTCGAAGGGCTCGCTGTCGCGTGGGTGGTCGAGCTGCTGCTGCCGGGTCTCGACGACGTTGTGCTCTACACGCTGTTCGACGCGCCGGTGACGCGCAATCAGCTCCTGATCGGCACGACCGGCGCACTCTTGATGACGATCGTCAATTATCTGGGCGGCGCCGCGTCGGCACGGTTTCAGGGGCTGCTTACCTATGGCTTCCTTGCTGTCGCGCTGGCGCTCCTTTTCGCGATGGCGGGCACAGGCGATCCTGCGCTGCTGTGGCCTGCCTTTCCTGAAATGCCCGGCGGTGCGCCGTGGTGGCACGGCAGCCTTGCGATCTTCGCGAGCTGCGCGTTCCTGCTCAACGGTTTCCAGACGATCGCACAGGCGGTCGAGGAACGCGCCAGCGGGATTTCGCTTCGCACGATCGCGCGCGTGATGATCGCCTCGATCGTGGCGGCGGCGCTGTTCTACTGTCTCGCTGTAACGGCGGCGGCGATGATGAAACCGTGGTCCGAACTCGCCGGTGCGGATCTCGCGATGGTCGAGGCGGTGCGCGGCCTTCCGATGGGCGACACGCTTGCGCGCATCCTGCTCGTGATCCTGCTCGCCTCGCTGCTCAAGACCTGGAACGGTGTCTACTTCGCCGGAACGCGGATTCTCTATGGCCTTGCCGGGCGGGGGTTCCTGCCCCGTGGATTGACCCGCCTGCATCCGCATTTCGGCTCGCCCTACCGGATCGTCCTCATCATCGGGGCGGTCAACGTGGCCGGGTTGCTGCTCGGGCGCGGGGCCGTGGGGATGCTCGTCGATACCAGCGCGACGAGCATCGTGATCTGCTTTGTGCTGTGCTGCGCGGCGGTTTTCGTGCTCAGGCGGAAGCAGGCGCAGGTGCCCGAATTCGTGGTGCCGGGCGGCCATGTCGTGATCGGCTTCGCCTTCCTTGCGGCGCTCACCATGGCGGCCTCCGCGCTCGTGACGCCACTGCTGCGCAGTGCGTTTCCGGTGGAATATCTCATCCTTGGCGGATGGGCAGGTCTTGGCGCGTTGACGCTGGCACTTCGGTGGAAAGCGTACGACGACACACGGCCCCGATCGCAAGAACCATGATACCCGCCAGCAGGCCGATCCCCGCGTGCATCAGCCAGAACGCGGACGCATCCAGCCTGTCCAGCCAGCCGCCGATCCAGCCGGTGGTGCCGTTCGCCAGAAACAGGTGGAGGTAATAGATGCCCATCATCGTCGAAACGATCGCGGGCGGAGAAACGCGCGCATAGAGGGCGAGCGAGACGGGATAGATGTGCGCGAACGCCGTGCTGCCGAGCACGTGGAACACCACGAGCGTCGCAAGGCCGACCTTGGAGCCTTCCGCGTCCGCCATCCAGGATGCGCCGGCGAGCAGCACATAGGCGGCGACGGAAAACAGGCAGCCGATCGCGATCCGGGTGATTTCCGTGGGCGCGATGCCGATTGCCGCCATCCGCCTCCAGAACCACATCACGCCGAGCAGGCAGGCGATCGACGCCAGCATGTCGATCGTGACCAGCCACGTCGTCGGCATCCGCGTGCCAAACACGTTGAGCGCCGCCGACGTATCCGACCAGATGAGATACGCGTTGAACATCTGCTGATTGCCGATCGCAGCGACCGCGAGCACCGGAATCAGGGCGAGCAGAGCGAACGTGGCTTTCCATTCGTCGGCCGAGAGTGACCATCGTTCCGCTTGGCGCGTGCGCGCCTTTGGCGAAGGGTCTGTCGGCAAATGGCGTCGCCCGGCGAGATACACGCCGAGACCGATAGCCATCCCCACGCCTGCGGCCGCGAAACCATATCGCCACCCGAGCGTCTCGCCGAGCGTTCCTGCGACGAGCGGCGCCGCGATGACGCCGGCATTCACGGCGAGCGTGTAGATCTGGTAAGCATCGGCGCGGCGGGCATCGTCCATGCCGTAGAGCGCGTTGATCTGCGCGGCGAGGTTCCCCTTGAAGCAGCCGATCCCGAACACGAGCAGAAACAGCGCCGGAAGAAACGCCGCTTCGCTCATCATCAGAAAATGCCCGGTGATCATCAGGATGCTGCCCGCAATGACCGTGGATGTGCGCCCGAGAAAACGATCCGCCAGAAAGCCACCGAGGATCGGTGTCAGGTAGATGAAGCTGCCATAGATACCGAAGATCGCCGAGGCGAGGGCCGTCGTCTGCATCGGGCCGAACAGCGCTTCGAGCGCGCCGCGCATGGTCGCAAAACCTGCCACGCTTTCGATGTGGCCGGGCTGGAGGAGCGTATCGACGAGATACAGAACCAGCAGCGTCTGCATACCGTACTGGGCGAAGCGCTCCCACGCTTCGGTAATCGCGATATAGCCGAGCGCGCGCGGATGGCCGAAGAAACCGGCCGTGCCGCCGGGAGGCGCCAGCTTCAAAGTCTCACGGCTGCGGTTGGAAATATTTCGGCGGGCGGCCATGGAATTGGCGGAACGCACGACTGAAGCTGGTCTGGTCCGCGTAGCCCACTTTTTCCGCGACGTCGGCAATGGATTCGCCGCTCTCCAGAAGTTCGCGCGCGTGCGACATGCGCCGATCCACGCAGTATTTAAGGACGGTGGTTCCGAACCGGCTCCGGAAACCGCTCGTCAGCTTGCGGCGATTGAGCCCGGCCATGCGGCTGAGCACCGAGAGGGTCGGCGGGTTCGCGAAATTCCGGTCCATGATATCGCGCGCATCGTCCAGCCGTGTCTGGTCGCGCCGGGAGAGCGGGACATCCTGCCGGTCATGGATGCCATCGTTGATGAAGGCGATGGCGAGGCAGAGCAGCTCCACCGTTTTTGCTTCCAGAAAGGCACGGCGCAGCGAGCCTGTGAACTTGCAGGTCCGCACGGCGTGCGCTGCATCCGACATCGCTGGCGTCAGCGGGTGGTTCACCTGCGCGTGCCGCGCCTGCCAACGGCGGAAGGCGTGAGCGGCCTGCTGCAGATCTCCCTCTTCCTCCTCGAGCAGGCGTTCCGCCGCCTCCCAGCCGAAAAAGGGCGTAACCGTGCGCCAGGGCTCCGAGAGCAACATGCGGCTGCGCCTTTCATGGCCCGTGGGTGCAGACGACACGGAAAAGCCTGGCCGATGCACGAGCAGCGCCTCGTCCGTTCCGGCATCTTCAAACGAGCGGCCTTCGAAGCGGAACTGGATGAAGCTCAGGTTCTCGAAAACGAAATCGTAATCGAACTCGCGGTCGTAGGTGACATCGGAGGTGACGAGGCCGAGATCGTTCGCGAAGAACAGGATTTCCTGTTCTCCCTGCATCGGCATCCCTTCGGAATAGGCAAGCGCGATGCGTTCGCACGCGGCTTCGAACGGTACGAGGTCGGTGCCCCGGGTCTGTGCAACGGCATCGACGAGCGCGCTTTTGCTGAAGCAGCGGAAATGCTCTGGGCTGTCGGCCTTCCGGTAGAATGGCCTTTCCCCGCCGGGCGGCATCACTGTTTGCTGCATGTTCGCGCCCCCGTGCCGGTGTGTTCGGTCACCTGTTCTGATGCGGATACTATAATGCATGATCGTGCATGGCGAGCCCTCCCGATACCGTCGGGACGGAGCCGCAGGTCACTGCGCCTCCCATGTATGCGGCTGAAATTTCGGTGATTTTTCTGCGTTTCAGGCGGTAGGTTCCGCATTGTCAAAAAGTAGTAACGATAGGTCATTCCGGTTGGGCGGCGTGTCGATAGCCTTCCTGTGTGTCGGGTGGTGGATGAAATCCATGGCCCGTGTGGTGCAGGGGGAATGGATTTGGTTCAGATCGGACGGCGCGGTCTTCTGGCTTCAGCTGCCGCTGCGGGGCTTGTGCTGCCGCGTGCCGCGCAGGGTTCCGGCGCGCGTGTTGCCGCAAGCGGCGGGGAGGCGGATATGTCCAGCGGCGCCTTCGGCAGGAAGACGCCGGCGCGGGGCCGCAATGGCCTTGCGATCACGGGGCATCCCTGGGCCACGGAGGTTGCCGTGGGGATTCTGCGCGAGGGCGGCAACGCCTGCGATGCCCTGCTCGCGGCGGCGGCGGCACAGACCGTGATCGAACCGCATCTGACCACCATCACCGGCTGCATGTCGATGATGTACCACGATGCCGCCACCGGCCGGACCCGTTACCTCAACGGCAACGTCAACGCGCCGCGCAGCCTCGCCCCCGTTCTGACTGAGGCGGATACGGCGACGGGTCGCATGGCGTGTGTGCCGGGCTTCTGGGCGGCGTTCGAGGCGGCGGCGTCCACGTTCGGAACGATGCCCGTTGCGCGCCTGTTGAAACCGGCAATCGGTTTCGCGCGAGACGGCATTGCCTGCCACCCCTCGCTCTGGGGGGAGGTGTATAGCCGCCAGGCCATGCTCGCGCGCACCGCTGAAGGGCGCTCGATCTTCATGCCGCGCCGGGCGATCCTCAATCCCGGTGAAAAGCTCGTTCAACCCGGCGCGGCCGAAACACTGCAGCGGCTCGGTGAAGAGGGCAGCCGATGGTTTTACACCGGCGGTTTCGCGAAGGATTTCTGCGCGACCGTCAATGCGGCGGGCGGTGCTCTCACGCCCGAGGAGTTCGCCGCATATCAGGTGCGCTGGGAAGATCCGGTCAAGGGGCAATACCGCGATCTCGAAATCCTCGGATCGGTGCCGCCGGACACGGGCGGGCTGCATCTCATCGAGATGCTCAACCTGGTCGAGCTGATGGATATTCGCAAGCATGGCCCGGCGAGCGAATCTCCTGAGACATTGAAGCGCATGATGCTCGCTGCGCGCGACGTGCTTGTCACAGGCATGACATATCGCGATCCGCGATCGTCTCCCCTCGATGTCGAACGCATTGCCTCGAAGGCCTATGCGGCGGAACGTTATGCGAAGATTCTGAAGGGTGCCGCGCCCGCGCCGCGCGCCGCGCCGCACGGTCCCGGGAGCTGTCACCTCACCGTTATCGACCGCGCCGGCAACATCGCGACCGCGCTGCATTCCACGTTGTCGCTGCCCTGGGCGAATGGGCTGTTCGTGCACGGCGTCAGCATCTGCGGCCCCGGCAATCATTTCCTGAACACGATGCCAAAGCCGGGCGACCGCGTCACCGTGCTCATCTGCCCGAGCATGATGTTCCGCGGCGGGCGACCCTTTCTCGCGGGCGGCTCGCCGAGCACGAGCCTCGTCTGCAACCTTGTTCAGAACATCACGAACATCGTCGATTTCGGTATGCCGCTTGCGGAGAGTATTGAGCGCCCGTCGTTCGGCGGCCTTGTCGACGCCCAGTATCGCATGACGGTCGAAACCGATCTCGGCGACTCTCTGATCGGCGCGGCCGAAGCGGCCGGGATTCTGGTCGAGCGCGTCAACCCGTGGAGTTCGCGGCACGGCGCGTTCGAAGCCATTCACATCTCGGAGAACGGAGAAGCCTTCGCCTGCGGTGATCCGCGACGAACCTCGGCCGCGCTTGCAGCATAAGACGAATTCAACTTGAACCCAAAAAGGGGGAAACCATGATCCACAACAGAAAATTCCGGCAGGCGCTTTTCGCCGGGGCATTGCCTGCGATAGCCATGGCGGCATTCTGCAGCCCGGCTCTCGCGGCGGAGAACGAAGCCGTCGTTGCGCTTCCAGAAATCATCGTCACGGCGCGCAAGCAGCAGGAATCTCTTCAGAACGTGCCGATCTCCGTAACGGCTTTTGATTCAGAATCGATCGAACTGCACAATTTCAACAATGTGCAGGACATGTCCTACAGCATCCCCAACCTCAACTTCAGCCGTCTGACGACGCTCAGCACCTCGATCAGCATTCGCGGCATCAACTCGGCCGACAATGCCCCCGGTTTCGAAACGGGCGTCGCGGTCATTCTCGATGATGTCTACATCGGCCGCGCGGCCGGATTCACGACGAACCTCATCGATATCGAACGCGTCGAGGTGCTGCGCGGACCGCAAGGCACGCTGCAGGGACGCAACGTCACGGCGGGCTCGATCAATATCGTCACCGAGCGCCCCTCCGACGACTTCAAGGTCAAGGGCAAGATCAGCTACGGAAACTACGATGAGCTGACCGCGATGGGGGTCGTCAGCGGTCCGATCGTACCGGGCAAGCTCGCTGGAAAGATCGGCATCGCCCGGATCAGGAATGATGGCTACGGCCGGAATGTCTCGCTCGACAAGCCGCTCGACAGCACGGACGCGTGGTCGTTCCGCGGCCAGCTCGCGTTCAGCCCGACCGACGACCTCACCATTCTGCTGACGGGCGACTACGACGACTACGACAACCACGATTCTCACGGCTACTACGGCCCGCCGGACATCGTGAAGCTGACGCCGGACATCACCTCTCGCGAGATGTTCGGAGATGTCTGGAATAACGGCTTCCGCAAAGTCGGCGGCGGCGCGCTCAACATCTATTATACATTCCCGAACGAGATGACACTCGCATCGATCACCAGCGCGCGTGCCTATAACGTTTCGGCGATCCAGGAGGCCGATCCCGACCTTAACTGGGGGCCGTCGGGCGCGGGAACCTTCGTGGCGACGGCGCGCAACGACCAGAAGCAGAACCAGTTCTCTCAGGAAGTGCGCCTGGCGTCGCCCTCGGGCGGAAATTTCACCTGGCTCACCGGGCTCTATTATTACCGGGATACACTGAAGAACTATCAGAACTTCCTGTTCGGCGTGAACACCGGAAGCGTGATCGCAGGCGCAAGCACGATCGACGATTCCCGCTCGACGACGAAGAGCTACGCGGCCTTCGGTTCGGCGACCAATCACTTCAGCGATCGTTTCAGCGTAACGGGCGGCCTTCGCTACACGATCAACAAGCGGGGCATCCGCGTTCTGGAAGCACTCGGTATCGATGGCACCGACCCCGTTTTCGGCGATTATGTCGATATGCTGACGCAGGATGATCCGGCACCGACGGAATTCGGTGCGCTGGTCGATCTCGGCACGACGCGTAACAAGGTCACCGACAAGGCGCTGACCGGCGACCTGACCTTCACGGTCGACTGGACGGACGATGTTTCGACGTTCGCGAAATACGCGCATGGCTTCAAGGGCGGCGGCTTCAATGCCAGTTTCAATTCCGGCTTTTCTGGCGGAAGCGTGAAGCCCGAATATATCGACTCCTTCGAGCTCGGCCTTCGGAGCATGTTGTTCGATCGCAAGCTGCGCTTCAATCTCACCAACTTCTACATGAAGGTGAAAGATCAGCAGACGCTGATCTACGACTCCGCGGCATTCCGCTATGTCACGGCAAACGAGCCGGGCGTCCGCACCTATGGTTTCGAGCTTGATGCTGCGGCGGTGCTGACGCCGGAGCTCACCTGGTCGCTTGGCGTCGGCTACATCAATTCGGAAATCACCGGCGGCGCGAACAAGGGCCTGCGCCCGGCCTACACTTCGCCGTGGAGCATCAACACGAGCCTGTCCTTCGATCAGCCGGTCACCGAAGCGCTGAACGTGTTTGCCTTCGGCGAAGCGAGCTGGCGGGATAGTTATGCGCTGCTCGCAGGGTCACCCGATGCTTCGCGGCAGGGCGCGTACTGGTGGCTTGGCGGCAAGGTGGGCGTGAAGGCCGCCGACGGCAGCTGGTCGCTCAGCCTTTATGGCAGAAACCTCACGAACGAGACCGTCGCGTCCTACGCGACGAACGTGCCCGGCCTCTTCACTGTCGCGTTCCTGCAGCCGCCGCGTACCTACGGCGTCGAGCTATCGTTCAACTTCTAGTCGCACCCGCGCTCCGGAGATGTCTTTGCGTCGCCGGAGCGCGGTGTCCACACAAGGCCCGTTTCATGTCTGATCGCATTTCCCTGGCGTCGGAAGGTCTCTCCGCCGATGCCGTCAGCCAGCGGCTTCGCAGCTTCGCACTGCAGGACGCCGATGCGGTACGGGACATCGGATTCGCCCGGCGCTTTTTCGCGGCGCCGGACGTCTCGGCGATCGCCGCGGAGGCGTATGGCATGTTCGCTCATGCCGGCCGCGTCTCCTCCTATCCCGGCCTGCCGCAGCCGCCGGGCATAAGGCAGATGCAAACTGAATTGCAGCAATGGACGCTCGAACTGCTGGAAGCGCCGGAGGGTACGACGGCGAGGCTCACCTCGGGCGGCACCGAAAGTGTGATCCTTGCCCTCCGCGCCTACCTGCAGAACACGGAACCGGCCGATAGCGTGCCAGAGATCGTGGCCGCATGGTCCGCGCATCCGTGCATCGACAAGGCGGCGGCGCTTCTGGGGGCGCGGCTCATTCGTGTTCCCGTGGGGCCGGATCACTGCGCCGACCTCGCGGCCATGGCCGCGGCGATCACGCCTGCGACACGGATGCTGTATGTTTCGTTTCCGTCCTATGCCTATGGGCTTGAGGATGATGTCGCCGCCTTTGGCGCGCTCGCGCGGGAACGTGGTCTCTGGCTTCACGTCGATGCCTGCATGTCCGGCTTTCTCGCGCCGTTCCAGCGCATGAACGGAGAGGCGATTCCGCCCTGCGGCTTGAACGTGCCCGGCGTCTCGTCGATGTCCGCCGATTTCCACAAGCACGGTTACGCCGCAAAAGGCGCGTCAGTGCTTCTGCTTGCTGATGAGTCCGCGCAAGCGATCGATTTCGTCTATTCGGATCACCCGCTGCCGACGATGGCGACGGAAACGCTCGCCGGAACCGCGCCGGGCGCGCCGTTCGCATCGGCATGGGCGGTCACGCGCTATCTGGGTATCGACGGCTATCGCAGGCTCGCGCACGATCTTTCCGCCGCGCGCCGCGCCTTCGTCGATGCGATTAACGCCGTGCCGGGTTTCGCCGTTCTTGGTGATCCGCTGTTCAGCCTCGTCGTGGTCACGTCGCCGTGCCATGATATGAAGATCGTGCATCAGCGCATGGCCGGGCGCGGCTGGTTCACGCTCGCGGTGACGGAGCCGCCGGGGCTTCATCTCAACATCGGCGCTGGTGACGTCGCGCTCGCTGGGCGGTTTGCGGCTGATCTCAAGGCGGCGGGAGAAATGGTGTGAGTGAAGATGCGATCCGCGGCGTGGTGGAGGCCTATTACCACGCGATGGTGGCGGGCGATGAAACGGCGCTCCGCCAGGTCTTCGATCCCGAGGCGCGCTTTCAGGGTTGGCGCGACGGCAGCGAGGTCCGCCGCGATCTCGATGCCTTCGTCTCGATGCTGCAAACGCCCTACGACGGGGAGCCGCGCGAGGAGTGGCGGATCGATCTCCTCGATCGTACCGGCCCGGTTGCGATCGTCCGCGTCGTCGACTGGTTCCGGGGACGGTACTATACCGACTATCTGACGCTCACGGAGCGGAATGGCGCGTGGACCATCGTCAACAAGGGGTTCTACGCACACGATGCCGACGCGAAAGGCATCGATGATCTGGGGAGCGGCGCATGATCCGGGCGTCTCTGATGGCCATCCTGCTGCTGGCCTCGACCCCAGCCGTAGCATCGGACCCTTCGCGTAGCGCGCTCGCTGCGGCGGCCACGACATTCGACATGTCGTCCCGCGATAGCGGTGCGGACCACCGCATCCATGTATTCATCCCGCCCGAAACGCTTCCGGATGCGCGCCTCCCTGTCGTCTATCTTCTCGATGCGGACGGGCATTTTCCACTGTTCACCGAGATGGTCCGGGTCCTGATCGACGCGGGGGACATCCCGCCCGTCGCGGTGGTGGGGATCGGCTATCCTGTGCAGAGCATGGCTGACACGATCACGCTGCGTCTGCGCGACTACACCCCTGCCGGCGATGCTCCGCACGCCGCCCTCGTTCGCAAGATCGTGGGCGAGGGGCCGGAGATCAGGGACGGCGGCGCCGATGCCTTCCTGCGTTTCATCGAGACTGATCTGAAGCCGCGCATCGCGCAGCGCTATCCCGTGGACAATACGAATGCCGCGCTCGTCGGCCATTCGCTCGGCGGGCTCTTCGGTCTGCACGTCCTGCTCTCGCATCCCGAAAGTTTCCGCTACTACGGTCTCTCCAGCCCGGCGATCTTGTGGTCGGACGGTTACCTCCTCACGCGCGAGGGGGATTGGGCGAAGCAGCACCGCGATCTTCGCGCGACGCTCTTTCTCGGTGTCGGAGGCAAGGAACGAACGCTTGCCCATGTGCTCGCGCTCCCGCCCGAACTGAAGGCCGCGGAAACGGAGATCGTCGCGCGCTTCGGCAATCCGGACCCGGTGGCGCAGCTCGCCGATTTCGAAACCCGACTGCGCGGCCGCGCCTATCCGGGGCTGCGCTATCCGGGCCTCAAGATCTTCGATGGCGAAAGTCACGGCGGGGTCGTCGTTCCTGCGTTCAATGCCGAGCTCCTGATGTTCTTCGGAAAGTCCCAATAATGGCGTAAAATGCGGGGCTACCATCATCGTGCGGATTTACGTGTTCCGTGCCCACGCGGGGCTGTGTATAGCGCTTCGCGGTATTGGGGCAGGAGTGGAAGCTCATGGTGAAACCGGCGGCCGAAGTGATGCGGGAAGCCATCGTTGCAGCGGTGATCGACGGCGTCTCCGCGCTGCGCACGGCGTCCGGCGGCGTGCCCAACACGCTGCTTCGCGACCTTAACGCCATTCACCCGAACACTACCTTCGATGATCTTCCGCAGGCGCTGCAGGCATCGATCCTTGCGAGCGTGCGCGCGGCGTTCACGCGCCTTCAGAAGGAAGGCTACACGGTTCTGAACCCGGACCTTGCACCGCCGCCGCGTCGTCCGCAGCCGACGCAGCCCTCGGGTCCACGCGGCCCCGGCGGCCCGCGGGGTGGGGCGCGTCCGAACCCGTCTCGGCCGGGCCAGCCGCGCCGCCCGAGGCCGCCCGGCAAGCCTGCACGTTAGCGCGTCACGACCGCACGATCATTGCAAGCCATTCGGCCACGAGCGCAGGCTTCGCCTCGCCCTCGATCTCGACCTCCACGTCGATCGTGAGCAGGAACTTACCGTCGCCGCGATCCTGGAAGTCACGCAAGCTCATATGCGCGCGGATGCGCTTTCCCACCGGCACTGGCGTGATCAGCCGCATGTGGTTGAAGCCGTAGTTCAGCGCATACCACGCGCCGCCTTCGCTCTCGCCGAAGGCATCGATGAAGCCGATGTCGTGCGACATCGTGATCAGCATCGATGTGGTCCAGAACCCCGCCGCCACGGTCCCGTCGAACGGCGTGTTCGCCTGTGCCCATGCGGGGTCGAGATGCATTGGATCATTGTCGAGCGTGGACGCGGAAAACTGCGTGATCAGCGCCTGCTCCACATCGAACCAGCGCGAGGTGCCGAGCGGTTTTCCGATCTTCGATTTCATGTCCATTCCCATTACGGCAGGTTCCAGCCGACAAGATTGAGTGAGGCGAGGAAGGCGAGAATGCCTGCCGCCGCGATGGCGATGAGGCTGAAATGCACGCGGCGGAAAACGGCGCGGCGGCCTTCGCCCCACCAGCCGCGCAGCCACGCGGTGATCGCGGCGGCGATCGTCAGCACGGCGACGACCGCGCCGAGGTTGCCCACGATCGCAAGGGCGATGAAGCGCCCCGGCCGCGCTTCGAGCACATGGTACATGATGCCGTCATCCGCCCCGTAGAAGCCGAGCAGCACCAGCGGCAGCGCGATGACCGTGCCGAGTTGCAACAGCGGCAGCCAGCGCGCGAGACGTTCGGCGCGCCTGCTCCCCGGCCAGAACGGGCAGAGGATGCCGGTAAACGTGATGAGGAGCAGCACCGGCAGCATCATGCCGAGGGTGCGCGGGTTCCACGTGTCGCTGCACCGCTCCCACGCGTCCACCGACAACAGCGGCACCATGCCGGTCGCCTTGTCATTGCTGGCTGTGAAGGCGAACAGCGCCGACGTGTTCGGGTCGCCGAGCGCTTGCGGCGCGGCATCCGGATTGAAGAACACGCCGGGCGCCACCTGCCGATAGCCGGGCAGGCCGCGAATGGTGAGCGTGCCGTCGGCGCCTGCCGCCGCCGTGATGACCGCATAACCCGCGCCCAGAAAGTCGAACGCGGCCTCTACCGTGCTGTAGGACCGGCGCTGGCGGCAATAGGTGCCCGCGAAATCGCTTACGGGTCGCGTCACCGGGGCTTTCACCGGCCGGTAGGCGCCGAGGAAGCGCGTCAGCGCGGCCTCGCGCACGAAAGCGGAATTCAGCACCGGCTCGACCGGATTCGCCGGGTCCGCCGCAAGCCGCGTCTTGCCGACCAGCGCGCGGAGCTGTTCGGTCAAATCGACCACCGGCCCTTCGCCGACGATCGAGGCGAACACGCCGATGCCGCGCTCGGGCACCAGCACCATCACGGTCTGGAAACCCGGCCAGCCGCCGCCATGCTCCACGACATGCGCGCCGTTCCACTTGCCTTCGATGAACACCATGCCGAAGCCGGTCGTCGCCGGGTGGTTGGCGACGTGCCGCGTCTGCATCCGCCGGAAGCCTTCAGGCGACAGGATCGAGGGCTTGCCGTTCGCGCCCTCGATCTGCGCGATCATGAAGCGCGCCATGTCGAGGCCGGTTGTGCTGACGCCACCCGCAGGCGTGATGAACGGGTTCATCGGCACGAACCCGATCGCCTGCCGCTCACCGTTCGGGAACGTCGCATAAGGCAGCGCATGTGCGGGGGAGGGCGTGAGCGCGAGGTTGAGATACGAGCGCTCCATGCCGAGCGGCGCGAAGATATGCTCTTTGAAATAGCGATCGATCGGCTGGCCGGAGACGTCCTCGACGATAAGGCCGAGCACGGCGGTGCCGAAGTTTGAATAAACCGACCACGTGCCGGGCGCGCGCACCAGCTTCGGCATCGCGCGGGCGATCACGTCCGCGCTCACGGGATGCGCGATGGCGCGGTCCGTGCCGAGTCCGAACGCCTTGTCCTCGAAACCGCCGCGGTGCGTCAGCAGGTGCCAGATGGTGATCGGGCGGCCCTTCCAGTCGGGCAGCTGCACGCGCTTCAGGTAACGGTTGGCGGGGTCGTCGAGCGAGCGGATCAGGCCCTTTTCGTGAAGCTGAGCAATCGCCGTCGCGGTGATCACCTTGGTGGTGGAGCCGATGCGGACCTCGGTCGCTGCCGGGTCCATCGCGCGGCCGGTGACCGGGTCGGCAAGGCCGTATCCCTTCGCGAATGTCACCGCGCCGTCTTCCACGACGACAATCTCGGCGCCCGTGAAGCGGTGTGTCTTCAGCGCGGGCTGGAACAGCGCATCGGCCCAGGCTTCAACAGGTTGGGCCGGCGCCGCGACAGCGGGTGTGGCCAAAAGCGCTACAAGACAGGCGAGCCATTTCAGAATGCGCATCGGCACTGGATCCCCACCATGGAGTTTCGATGAATTTATATTCAATGAGTAAATATTCATAGCACTCGTGCTGTCAATCGAAATCGGCCCCGCTTCGACTTGCGAGGAAATTCATTGAATTCATGTTCAGCCTAGTCTAGCTGATCGGCGGACAGCTGGGGAGACGACCATGGACAGGCCCAAGAAAGCGCCGGTGCGCAAGGCCGCGCTGACCCGCAAGGAGCAAGCGGTCGAAACGCGCGCGCGTCTGAAGGAAGCGACGGTCCGCGTGCTGGGCCGCATTGGCTACCGGCAGATGCGGATCGCGGACGTCACGCGCGAAGCGGGCGTCGCGGTCGGGCTGTTCTATCATTATTTCCCCGATCTGAAGGCCGTGACGAGCGAGGTGCTCTCCGACTACATGGCCGAGATGACCGCGAAGGCGCGCAAGGTGACCCCAAGCGACGATCTCTTCGAAACGCTGCGCGAGCAATACAAGATCCTGATCGGCCATTTCGAGGAGCAGCCGGGGCTGATGCGCTGCATGTTGCAGGCCTCCGAAGAGATTCCCGAATTCGGCGAGATCTGGAAGGCCTCGAACCGCCAGTGGACGCACAGTTTCGCGCGCCGCCTCTCCGAAGCGCTTGGCCCCGAGAGGCTCGATCGCAAGACGAGCCTGCTCATGGCCTATTGCCTCGGCTCGATGTCGGACGGCGTCGTCCACGAATATTACGTGCAGCAGAACCCCGATCTCGCGGAATGCGTGGAGTCGCGCGATCAACTCGCCGAGGCGCTGGCGACGCTCACCTACCGCGCCGTCTTCCTCGCCAACCCGCCGCGCGAAAAATTGGGCGCGGCGACTGCTATCGCCGTCGCGCCCACAGGTCAGTAGGGAGAGGTTAGAACCGCTTGCTCGCGCTGATCCCGAACGTGCGCGGGCGATTGACGTTGATGCGCTGGTCGCCGAGCGTGGTGTCGACGAAAAGCTCGGCGCGCTTGTCGAACAGGTTGTTCACGAACAGGCTGATGTCGAGGTCGCCGGTCTCGACGCCGATCTTCGCGTTCGCAAGCTCGTAGCTGTGCTGAAGGTCGGGCGCGGGAACGTCGCTCGGGAAGCCGTTGTAGCTGCCGCCGACATGCTGGACGTTCGCCTGCATGTAGCCCGAAAGCGCGTCCGACAGCGGGAAGCTGTAGCGGCCGAAGATGTCGTAGCTCCACTTCGGCACCGCCGGAATGCGGTCGCCTTTGAGGCCCGCGCCGCCCGCGCTGTCCGCCGCGAGATAGGCATCGGTGTAGGCAAGCGTCGCGCCGAGTTCGAGGCCGGCAACCGGGCGCAGCGTCAGCTCCGCTTCGGCGCCCTTGCTCTTCGCCTTGTCGCCGTTCGTCACGTACGAAAAGCCGTCCGGGCGCGTCACCGTCACCTGAATGTCGGTCCAGTCGATGTAGAACAGCGCGGCGTTGAACGTCGCCTTGCCGCCAAGGAAGTCGGACTTCACGCCCACCTCGTAGTTCCACAGCGAATCCGAATCGAACGTCGCGGGCGCCGACACGCCGCCGAGCGGCGGGATGGTCGTGTTCGGGCCGCCGACGCGGAAGCCTTGCGCGGCCTGCGCGTAGACGAGGATGTCGGGCGTCGCCTTGTACGAGATGTTGATCTTCGGGTTGATCTTGCTCTCGCTCGATCCGCCCGAATCAGAAGAGAAGCCGCCGGCGATGATGCCGTCCGAAACCTTGCTGAAACGCTCCTTCACCTTGAAGGCGCGCAGGCCGCCGGTGATCTTCAGCGCCTCGGTCACGTTGACGCTGAGTTCGCCGAACGCGGCGTACTGCTTCGTTACGTTGTTGATGTCGCTGTCGAGAAGCGGTGTCGTCGTCGGGATGCCGAACAGGCCGCCATGCCACGCGAGCTGGTAGAGCGAATTCTTGCGGCGTGAATAATAGAGGCCCGCGATCCATTCGACCGTTCCGCCGCCCGGCGAGGCGAGGCGGATTTCCTGCACGAAGTTCCTGTCCGGCACGACATTGTTCAGCCACACCGGAACCGGCACGCCGAGGAAGGCGGTGACGTCGCGGTTGTCGTTGATCTTGCGGTCGAGATAGCTCGTCGTCGAGACGAGATCCGCCCAGCCGAAATCATTGTGGAGCACGAGGCTGTAGACGGTGAGATCGTCGCTGCGCCGTTCGGCGACGGCCCGTCGCTGCGTGAGTTCGGGGAGTGTCGGATCGATCTCCTGCGTGCCGCCGTAGTCGGAACGCTGGAGGAGGATGCTCGCCGTCGCGTCGAACGTCTCGCTCGGCGCCATCTTCAGCGAGACGCGCGCGCCCCAGGTTTCGGCGTCGTTGACGTTGCTCTTGCCGAGCTGCGTGTTGTCCACGAAGCCGCCTTCGTTGCGATAGTAGAACACCGTGCGCATCGCGACCTTGTCGGTGGCGAGCGGCACGTTGATCATGCCGTTGAGCGCAACGCTCTCGTCGCCGTGACGCGTGGTGGAAAGCGATCCGCTGACCGACGCCTCGATGCGGTCGAGCTTCGGCTTCGCCGTGATCATGCGAATGGTGCCGCCCATCGATCCCGCGCCGTAGAGCGTGCCCTGCGGGCCGCGCAGAACCTCGATGCGCTCGATGTCGTAAAGGCGGAGGTCGGGCTCGTTGTTCGGGAAGCTGACCGGCGTCTCGTCGATATAGATGCCGACCGGCGACTGGTGGTTCTGGTCGACGCCCGTGGAAACGCCGCGCAGCGTGATCTTGTTGCGGCCCGATCCGCGATCCACGAACGACAGGCCGGGTACGCTGCGCGCATAATCGGTGAAGCCGTCGAAGCCGCGCTTCTCGATCTGCTCGGCGGTGAGCGCCGAAATGCTGAGCGGCACGTCCTGCAGCGGCTGCGCGCGCTTTTGCGCGGTCACCACGATCTCGTCCGCCGGCACGACCTCATCGGCCATCGCTGCATACGGCGCCATCAGCGCCAGCGCGCTGCTCGCCAGCCACAAACGGGCAAATCCCTTCATGAGTATCCCCTTTTTATAATGTTGAATTTAAACTCATTGAGTTTATATTCAACGAAGAGGCACGAGTCAACGCCGCTTTGCGCAGGGAAAAGCGGCGTTGCCCGATATCCAGGGGTGTTAAGGGGAGGGCGACGCGGGGCCGCCCTTAGAGGATGCGCCTTATTCGGCGGCTTTCGCTGCGAACTGGTCGTAGGCTTCCACGGCCTGCGCTGCATACATCAGGCTGGGGCCGGCGCCCATGTAGAGCGCCATGCCCATCGTCTCCATCACTTCGTCGCGCGTCGCGCCCTGGCGGACGGCGGCCTGCGCGTGGAAGGCGACGCAGCCGTCGCAGCGGATCGCGACCGCGATCCCGAGTGCGATGAGTTCCTTGGTCTTGGTATCGAGCGCGCCCGCATCGGTCGCGGCCTTCGCCATTGCCGAAAACGCCTTCATCACTTCGGGGCTGCCGAGCCGCACCTCCCTGATCGCGCCCGAAAGCTCGGTCGCCATCTCCGGCCAGTCCTTGTGCATCCTTGTGTCTCCTGTGCTGTCGAGTTTCAGTTGCCGCCGATGAGCGCGAGCAGGCGATACGCTGCGACGATCCTGTCGGTGCGCGCGCCGACCGCGGCGGCGCCCGCGCCCAGCGCTTCGCGTTCGGCATCGAGCAGGTCGAGTTGCGGTTTCATGCCGACGCGAACCTCGTGCCGAACGCTCGAAAGCGCCCGTTCGGCGGCCTCTGCCTGGTCCTCGGCGGCGCTTTCCACGAGGCGCGCGGTGCGTACCTCCTGAAACGCCGCAATCACGGCCTCCTCGATCTGCATTTCCGCCCCGCGCTTCCGCGCTTCGGCGGCGCGCACTTCGCTCGTCGCTTCGGAAATCTTTGCGGACACGCGCCCGCCGCTGAACAGCTCCCAGCGTGCGCGGACGCCGACCGTGGCGCTGTCCGCGCGGTAATCGGGGAAGAACTGGTCCCGCACGGTACCCGCTTCTGCAAAGGCGCCGACTGTGGGCAGGCGCTGCGCGCGTGCCCCGCGGGCTGCAGCTTCCGCCGCGCGAAGCCCCGCCTCGGCCTGTGCCAGCATCGGGCTGCGCGCCTTGGCGGCGTCCATCGCCTCGTCGAGCGTCGCGGGGAGTGGCGGATTGCCGGGCAGCGGCTCCAGCCCCGCGGCATCGAGACCGGTGAGATTTCGGAAGCGTGCCGCCGCCGAAACCGTCATGCCGTCTGCCCGGGCAAGCCCTGCGCGCGCTTCGGCGAGCCGTGCGGCGGCCTGCGAAACATCGGTGCTGGGGCTCTCGCCCGCCTTGAAGCGCAGTTTCGCCTGCCGCTCGATTTCGGTCGTCTCGTCGACGAGACGGGCGTGCAGCGCCGCCAGCCGCTCGGCGGCAAGCACGTCGCCATAAGCGCGCGCAACATTCGCGACGATGCGGCTCCGCGTGCTCTCGCGCCCCGCTTCGCTCGCCGCAAGCCCCGCCTTCGCACCGGCGATCCCGGCGCTGACGCGCCCTCCGGTAAAGAGCGGCTGCTCGATCGTCGCCTGCGCGGCGCGGGAGCGCACGTTTTCGGAGCCGAGCCCGAAGAAGTCCTTCGGATCGAGCCGGCCGAAACCATAGGTGCCGCTGATCGCCGCCGTGGGCAGGCGTTCGGCCTCGGCCTGATCGAGCCGCGCCTTCGCCGCGCCCGCCTCGGCATCCGCGGCGGCAATGTCGGGCGCGTGGCGAAGCGCGGCAGTGATCGCCTCATCCAGCGTCACGGCCGCGGCGGGCAGGGGAAGGGCTGCCAGCGCGAGCGCCAGCAAACCCTGCGCGGGCTTCATTTGAACGCGGTGCCCGGCTGGACACCCAGCGCCTTGAAGACCATCGCTGCCGGGCAGAAGCCGGTGAATGCCGCCTGGATCATGTTGAGCCCGGCGAACGCCGAGAGCGCGATCCACCACGGATGCACGGTCAGCGACAGCGCGATCCCAAGCAACACGACAAAGCCTGCGAACATGAGTACGGCACGATCGAGAGTCATCACGTCACTCCTTCTATCAGCGCGGCAGCCGCAGTTTGCGGATGCCCATCACATGCAGCGCGAGCTTTTCGTAAAAGGGCTCGCTCTCTCCCTTCCTGACCTTGCGCAGGAAGTATTTCTCGAAGCCGATCTTCGCGAGATGCACCCATTTGCCGCTCGCTGACCAGTTGACGTTGCGCGGCGGGATCTGCGGCTGCGCGACGAACGCCACGCCGCCGTCGCCGAAGTCGGCAAGGCATACGGCATTCCACGTCGCCTCGGCGGTCGGTTCCTCTCCACTCAGGATCGCGGCGAGGTTTTCGGCGATCGCCGTCACCATCGATTCGATCATGAACCCGGTCTTGGGAACACCCACGGGAACCGGCGTCGGCCCGGTCGGCGGAATCGCGACGCAGACGCCGAGCGCGAAAATCTCGGGGAAGGCGGGGTTGCGCTGATGCTTGTCGACGAGGATGAAACCGCGCGGGTTCGTGAGCCCCTCGATGCCGCTGACGGCGGCAACGCCGCGAAAAGCCGGCAGCATCATCGAATAGCCGAAGGGCAGGGCGTGCGTCTTGAGCACGGCGCCGCCGTCGGCGATCTCCTCAACATGCACCATACCGGGTTCAACCTTGGCAACGCGCGCGCTCGTGATCCATTTGATGTGGCGTTCGCGCAGCGTGCTTTCGAGCAGCGACTTGGTGTCGCCGACGCCGTCGAGACCGAGGTGGCCGATATAGGGCTCGGCGGTCACGAAGGTCATTGGCACGCGGTCGCGAATCTTGCGGCGGCGAAGCTCGGTGTCGAGGATCAGGGCGAACTCGTAGGCGGGGCCGTAGCAGGAGGCGCCCTGCACTGCGCCGACGACGATCGGGCCAGGGTTCTCGACGAAGCGGTCGAAGGCATCCGCAGCGGCGGAGGCGTGCGCTGTCTGGCAGATCGATACCGTGTGGCCGGCGTGCGGGCCGAATCCTTCGATCTCGTCGAAGGCAAGGTCGGGGCCGGTTGCAATTACAAGATAATCGTAAGTGATGCTTTCCCCATCGTTGAGCTCGATCCGCTTTTCGGCGGCGTGGACGCGCTTTGCGCCAACGGCGGTGAATCCGATCTTCTTGCGCGCGAAAATGGGCGGCAGGTGGACCTGGATGGCTTCGGGTTCGCGCCACCGCACGGCGACCCAGGGATTTGAAGGAATGAAGGAATAGTGCTCGCTATCGGAGATCGTCATGACCTCCGCGCGGCCCTTCACGGCTGCCTGTATCTCGTAGGCGGCAATGGTGCCGCCGAGCCCTGCGCCGAGGACCACGATTCGCGGTCTGCTCATGCCATCCTCCTCACCGTGTGGAACCTGTCATTCATTAGCTTGACTGAATATAAGAATTACACGATATATGCAATAAGCAAATTGAAAGGTCTGAGGCAATGTTCGGATTCGGCGGAAAGGCGCACAAGGAAATCACGCCGTCGGCGCTGCGCGGGATGCTGGAAAGTGGATCGGCGCTCGTGGTCGACGTCCGCGAAGTGAACGAGTTCGCGGCCGGGCATATCGAGGGTGCTGTCAATCTGCCGCTGTCGCGCTTCTCGACCGCCGACATCCCGGATGTCGCCGGCCGCACGATCATTCTTCAGTGCGCGGGCGGCAAACGGTCGGGCCTGGCGCTCGATCGCTGCGCGGCTGCGAAGGCCGCCATTGATACGCACCTTGCCGGAGGCCTCGCCGCTTGGGCGGCGGCGGGCTATCCCGTAGTCCGCTGAACGCCGGGAACTGGGAACCTTTCGATGAAGATTTACACCCTGCTTGCTGCCGCAGCGCTCGCGTTGTCCTCCTGCGGCGAAAGCCCCGAACCCGCCCAAAAGACTGCCGCGCTTCCCGCCGGCGAATCGCTGACGCTCGCCTACAGCGAAATCGCGGACATGAAGGCCGTGGGCGCGGAAATCGCGACGCGCGATCAGGCGGAGGCGATGGCGCGCATTCCCGGAACGCTCGTCAGCCTGTCGGTGCGCGCGGGTGACACGGTCAAGAAGGGCCAGCGCATCGGCATGATCGTCGATTCGCGGCTCGGCCATGAAACCGCGGCCTATGGCGCGCAGGCCGCTGCGGCCGAGGCGGAAGCCGCCCGCGCCCGCGCCGATCTCGCCCGCGTGCAGGATCTCTATAACAACAAGGTCTACGCGAAGGCGCGCCTCGATCAGGCCGTCGCCGCCTCGCGCGCGGCGGACGCGCAGGCTGCTGCAGCGCGGTCGCAGCAGGGGGCGAGCGCCGCCGCGGCCGGGCAGGGCGCCGTGCTCGCGCCCGCTGACGGACGGGTCTTGCGCGCCGACATTCCGGCCGGCTCGGCGGTCGTCCCCGGCCTGTCGATCGCGACTGTCACCGCCGGTCCGCCCGTCGTACGCCTGTCGCTTCCCGAATCGCTCGCCGGAAGCGTCCGCATCGGCGCGCGGGTTCTGATCGAAGGTGACGACCGGGAGGCGCGCGTCGTGCAGGTCTATCCGGGTGTTTCCGGCGGGCGTGTGCGCGTCGATGCCGCCGCGCCCGGCCTCTCCGCCGCCTTCGTCGGCCAGCGCGTCACTGCGTCCATCGAGGTCGGGCGGCGACAGGCTTTGGTGGTGCCGCGCCGTTTCGTCTCGACGCGCTACGGCATCGATCAGGTCGATGTGGTCACCGCCGATAAACGCCTCAGCGCCGTGCCGGTGCAAACCGCGCCGACATCGGAAGCCGGGTCGGTGGAAATTCTCAGCGGCGTCGCCCCCGGCGACACGCTGTTCGTTCCGGGCAAACCTTCATGAATCTCGGCATCTCCGGCCGCCTCACGCGCGCGACAATCGCCTCGCCGCTGACGCCGCTGTTTCTGATGGCGGCGATTGCCGTTGGCCTCATCGCCATGTTCTCGATCCCCCGCGAGGAGGAGCCGCAGATCAGCGTGCCGATGGTCGACATCCAGGTGATGGCGCCCGGCCTTTCCGCCGCCGATGCCGTCGAACTCGTCGGCATCCCGCTCGAGACGATCGTGAAGAGCGTCGACGGCGTCGAGCATGTTTACACGCAGGCCGAAGACGACGGCGTGATGGTGACGGCGCGTTTCCTCGTAGGCTCGGACCCGGAAGACGCCGCCATCCGCATTGAGGAAAAGCTGCGCGCGAACTGGGACAGGAAACCCGTCGGCATCCCCGATCCCAAGGTCACCGTGCGCGGCATCAACGATGTGCCGATCGTCGTCCTCACCCTGTCGCCGAAGCCCGGCGCCGCGGGCCAGTGGACCGACGGCGCGCTCTACGAAGTCGCCGCGAAGCTGCGCACCGAGGTTGCCAAGGTCGGCGATGTCGGCCTCACCTTCCTCGTCGGCGGGCGGGCCGAGCAGATCCGCATCGCGCCCGATCCCGCGAAGCTCGCGCGCTACGACGTGCCGCTCGGCAGCGTGATCGAGGCCGCCGGCCAAGCGAACCGCAGCTTCCCACTCGGCAGCATCCGCGAGGACGGCAAGGCGGTCGCCGTCACGGCGGGCCAGACGCTCTCGTCGGCGCAGGAGGTCGGCCTGCTCACCGTGCGCTCGGCGAGCGGCGCGCCCGTCTATCTGCGCGATGTCGCCACGGTCACGCAGGGCCCGCGTGAGGATCAGGCACGCGCATGGCGCTGGGCGAAGCGCGACGGCGACTGGTCGAGCGCGCCCGCCGTCAGCCTCGCCATCGCCAAGCGCGCGGGGGCAAACGCCGTCGTGGTTTCGGACGCGATCGTGGACCGCGTGCAGCGCCTGGAAGGCAAGCTCATCCCCGACGGCATCGATGTCGCTGTCACGCGCAACTACGGCGAGACAGCGAACGAGAAGGCGAACGAGTTGCTGTTCCACCTCGGCCTCGCCACGCTTTCCATCGTCGCGCTGATCGGTTTCGCGATCGGCTGGCGCGAGGCGGGCGTGACCGCCGTGGTGATCCCCACGACGATTCTCCTCACCATGTTCGCCTCGAACCTGATGGGCTACACGATCAACCGCGTCAGCCTTTTTGCGCTCATCTTCTCGATCGGCATCCTCGTCGACGACGCGATCGTGATGATCGAAAACATCGCGCGGCACTGGGCGATGAAGGATGGCCGCAGCCGCACCGAGGCGGCGATCGAGGCGGTCGCGGAGGTCGGCAACCCCACGGTCGTCGCAACGCTCACCGTGGTCGCCGCGCTGCTCCCGATGCTGTTCGTGTCCGGGCTGATGGGGCCGTACATGGCGCCGATTCCGGTGAACGCATCCGCGGCGATGGTCTTTTCCTTCTTCGTCGCGGTGGTGATCGCGCCGTGGCTGATGATCCGCTTCGCGCGTAAGGCGCTGGATACCGGACACGGCCACGAGGATGGCGGCAGGCTCGGCGCGCTTTATGCGCGCGTCGCGCACCGCGTCATCGACAGCCGCACCTCGGCGCGCAATTTCCTCATTGGCGTTGCGCTCGCCACGCTGCTCGCCTGCTCGATGTTCTACTTCAAGGCCGTGACGGTGAAGCTGCTCCCCTTCGACAACAAGTCGGAGGTGCAGATCGTCGTCGATATGCCGGAAGGCACCAGCCTCGAAGCGACGTCGCGCACGCTGGAAGATGTCGCCGCCGTGGTGCGCGGCATTCCGGAAGCGACCGCGATGGAGGCCTATGTCGGCACCTCCGCGCCGTTCAACTTCAACGGCCTCGTCCGCCATTATTTCCTGCGCGCGCGGCCCGAAATGGGCGACGTGATGGTAACGCTGCTGCCCAAGGGCGACCGCGACCGCTCAAGCCACGAGATCGCGCTCGATCTGCGCAAGCGCCTTGCAGCGCTGAAGCTGCCCGCCGGCGGATCGCTGAAAGTCGTCGAAACCCCGCCGGGGCCGCCCGTGCTCGCCACGCTGCTTGCGGAGATCTATGGCCCGGATGCCGAAACGCGTCAGAAGACCGCCGCAGAGGTCGAAAAGATCTTCCGCGCCGTGCCCTACATCGTTGATGTCGACAACAGCTTCGGCGAGCCGCGCCCGCGCCTCCGCCTCGTGCCGGAACGCGACCGCGTCGATTATTACGGCCTGTCGCAGCGGCAGATTTCCGACACGCTCGGCGCGCTGATGAGTGATACCGTGGTCGGCTATGCGCCGCGCGGCGGCGGCCGCACACCGCTCCCGATCAGCGTCGCGCTCGCCCAAGGCGACCGCAGCTGGACGGAAACGCTGTCGAGCACGCCCGTCGCGGTCACGCCCGCGGGCGATCTCGTCGAGCTCGGCGCGATCGTCGATGCGCGGCAGGAAGCCGGCAGCCGCGCGATCTTCCGCCGCGATGGCCGCTACGCCGACATGGTCACCGCGGAACTCGCCGGGGACTATGAGGCGCCAATCTACGGTATGCTGGCCGTGAACCGCGCCATCGAGGATCATGACTGGGCGGCCCAGGGCCTCGCAATGCCCGTCGTTCGCCTTAATGGCCAGCCGGAAGACGAGTCCGTCACCACGCTGCTGTGGGACGGCGAATGGGAAATCACCTGGGTGACGTTCCGCGACATGGGCGCCGCCTTCATGGTCGCGCTGCTCGGCATCTACATTCTCGTCGTCGCGCAGTTCCGCAGCTTCCGTCTGCCGCTCGTGATCCTCACCCCGGTGCCGCTCACGCTTGTCGGCATCGTGCTTGGCCACATGCTGTTCCAGGCGCCGTTCACCGCGACCTCGATGATCGGCTTCATCGCACTCGCGGGCATCATCGTGCGCAATTCGATCCTGCTCGTCGATTTCATCCGCCACAGCGCGGCACCTGAAAAGCCGCTGCGTGATGTGTTGATCGAAGCGGGCGCGATCCGCTTCAAGCCGATCGTGCTCACGGCGGCGGCGGCCATGATCGGCGCGGCGGTGATCCTCACCGATCCGATCTTCCAGGGGCTTGCAATCTCGCTGCTGTTCGGGCTTGCGTCCTCCACTTTGCTCACCGTGCTTGTCATTCCGGCGATCTACGTGGTGCTGCGCGATGACGAGAGACCTGCGACGACATGATGATGTCCGATACGCCCGCCGCGGCGCTCGCCGCCTGCGCCGAGGATGCCGCCTCCGTCCTCAAGCTGCTCGCCAACGCGCAGCGGCTCATCGTGCTGTGCCGTCTTTCGGCGGGAGAGGCCTCGGTGAACACGCTCGTCGAGCTCACCGGGCAGGCGCAGTCGAGCGTGTCCCAGCATCTCGCGAAGCTCCGCGAAGGCGGCATGGTCGCCACGCGCCGCGAGGGCACGACGATTTTCTACCGGCTTGCCGACGAAGGCGTTCATGCGCTCATCGACATGCTTTGCGATCGTTTCGGTGGCCCCGCGAAGGTGGCGCAGGTTTAGGCGCGCAGTCGTTTACAGGATTTTGGCAAACGTCGCGGCGGCGCCCCGCGCGCGGCGCGGTGTCCGGTCGCCGCGTTCCGGCATTGCCGAAAGGCGCGCGAGAAACGTATTTGCCGTTCCCGCCGCCTCGGGCGCGATGCTGTAGTAGACGAGTTTCGCAGCCCGCCGCGTGGTCACCAGCGCGGCTTTGCGCAGGATGGCGAGCTGCTGTGAAAGGCCGGGTTGTCCGATCCCCGTGAGCGTTTCGAGTTCGCCGACCGACGTTTCGCCCTTCACGCGCAGCGTGTCGAGCAGGCGCAGCCGGGTCTCGTGCCCCAGTGTCCGCATCAGTTCGGCAACGGTCGCCAGTTCAGCGTCTGAGAGTGTCTCAGCCACGGCGTCCGGCTCCCGGGTCGGGCGCGCTGCGGCAGAACCAGATCGGATCGTCGTCGCGCGCCATCAGTGTGGCCTGGTCCGGATCGGGCGGCAGCAGCACGTCCTCGCCGGGGTGCCAGCCCTCCGGCGTCACGATGTTATCGCTGTCAACACGCTGCAAGGCCGCGACGACACGCAGCATCTCGTCGACGGACCGGCCGATGGTCGCAGGATAGGTGATGATGGCGCGAATGATGCCGTCAGGATCGATGAAATAGGTTGATCGCATCGCGGCCGCATCCGCCGCGCGCGCCGAGATCATGCCATAGGCGCGGCCGATCACGAGCGAGGGGTCTTCCACGATCGGGAAGTTGACCGTCACCCCGAACGCATCGCGAATGGCGCGAACCCAGGCGAAGTGCGCGTAGAGGCTGTCCACCGAAACGGCCATCAGCGCGCAGTCGAGCGCCGCGAAGCGGTCGGCCGCGCGCGCGATGCCGACGAATTCGCTGGTGCACACGGGTGTGAAGTCGGCCGGGTGGGAGAACAGCATCAGCCAGCGTCCGCGAAAATCGGAAAGGCGCATCGTGCCCATCGTCGTCCGCGCTTCAAAATTGGGTGCGGCGTCGCCGATCTGGAGCGAGACGACCGCGCTGTTCGTATCCGCCGTCATTGACGCTTCGCGACCTTTCCCTACATAATTACAGGAAAGGTGTAATAACGATGAGCGATGAAGTAAAGCAGGCGGCCGAGCCGCTCATGATCGTCTGTCCCGCCTGCGGTGCCGCCAACCGCGTTCCGGCGGCGCGGCGCGAACAGGCGCCCCGTTGCGGGCGCTGCAAGACAGCGCTTTTCACCGGCAAGCCGCTCGATCTCGACGGTGCGGCGTTCGATCGCCGTCTGAAGACCGAAAGCCTCCCGCTGCTCGTCGATTTCTGGGCCTCGTGGTGCGGTCCGTGCCGCGCGATGGCGCCTGCGTTCGCGGCGGCGGCGCAGGATCTTGAGCCCTACGTCAGGCTCGGCAAGGTCGATACCGAAGCCGAGCAGCAGATCGCCGCGCGTTTCGCGATCCGCTCGATTCCCACGATGATCCTGTTCGCAGGCGGCCGCGAATTGGCGCGCACTGCGGGTGCGATGGACCGGACCGCGATTACCGCGTGGACACGGCAGCAGTTGTCGCGCCGCTGAAATCGGCTAAGCGGAGCGCATGGACTTTCATGATCTTCTGTTCCGCTATTTCGGCACCGCCGAGATCGATGCGCTCAATGCTTCGGCGCTCTCTGCCGGGCTTGACCGTATGCGCGTCGACTTCGGTCTCGAAACGAACGCCGGGCGGCGCTTCGCGCTCTGGGCGCTGATGCACATGCTGGGCGACGCGCCCGACCTTGATGCGTTCGAGGATGCGGAGGAGCGCGAGGCCGCACGCCGTTTCATGGATCTCGCCGACAGCGCCGGCAGCGGGGACTGATCTGCTACCCGAACCGGTGAGGGATCACCCATCGCGCCGGATTGTTGCGACCTGCACAGACGTTATCCTCCCCGCATGGGGAACGAGCGGAGAGTGGTCGCCGTCAGCACGGCAAGGCCGGCGTGGCAGGACGTAAGGGGCCAGCGGACCTTCACCTCTATCGTGCGCAGCCCTGCGCCCGGCGCGCTCTGGTTCGGCGCGGAGGGACCGGACGGCAACGAGACCGCGGTCCACACCGAAGCCGTCCTCGCTTCGCCTGCGGAGCACTACGCCATGTGGGCGGAACGCTTCGGCGCCGACCCCGCAGCATGGGACTGGTGCCGCTTCGGCGAGAACATCGTCGTGTCGGGTTTCGATGAGAACAACCTTCGCATCGGCGATATCGTCCGTATCGGCGAGGCGGTGTTCCGCGTGACCTCGCCGCGCATCCCGTGCTTCAAGTTCGCGTGGCGCATGGATCAGCCCGACAGCGTGCTCGGGCCGATGATCGAAAGCGGCCATGTCGGCTTCTACCTCGCGGTCGAAACGCCGGGGCGGGTTGCCGCGGGGGATAGCGCTACCACCGAATGTCCCGATCCGTCGGCGATCACCGTTGGCGACCTTTCACGCCTGCTCGTCGCGCGGGATGCCGAACCGCAGGCACTGCGCGAGCCCCTTGCCAATCGCTGGCTCGGCGGGCAGGCGCGCGGGATGCTCGCGAAGCGCATCGCGGGACTGGAGGACCTGGCGCGCCTCAAGACCGGCCGCTGGAGCGGCTGGCGCCCGTTCCGCCTCGCGAAACTGCGGGAGGAGGCGCAGGACATTGCATCCTTCACGCTCACCCCTCTCGACGACGTTCCGCTGGCGCCGCCACTCGCCGGGCAATTCCTCACCGTCCGGCTCGGCAACGGCGACGATGCGCCGGTCCACAGCTGGACGCTTTCCGATCATGACGACGCGCTCCAGCGCTATCGCCTTACCGTGAAGCGCCTCGCGGGCGGGGAGGGTTCCGCGCTCCTCCACGAAATCGGCGCGCGCGGCGGCACCGTTTGGGCGCGGCCCCCGGCGGGGCGTTTCACGCTGAAGCGCGACGGCTTTATGCGCGTGGTGCTGATCAGCGCCGGTATCGGCGTCACGCCGATGCTCGCGATGCTGAAGGCGCACCGGGAAAGGCAGGACAGTCCGCCGCCGCTGGTCTGGATTCATCAGACGCGCAGCGGCGAAACGCACGCGTTCGCAGCCACGGGGCGGGACGCCGCGCTGTGCCACGTTTTCTATTCCGCCCCGCGCGAAGATGATGCAGGTCACGAACCGGGACGGCTCACGCCGGACAGGCTGCGCGAGATTCTCGCGCCCGCATACAAAACCGCCCCCTTCGGCCGCGAGATCGAGCTCGAAGGCATTTTCAGCGACATCTACATCTGCGGCCCCGCGCCGTTCGAGGCGATGGTACGCGATGCGCTTGCCGCGATGGGTGTCCCGCCCGGGCAGGTGCGATCGGAATCGTTCGTGCCCGGCGCAGCAGACGCCGCGCCGTCGATCGCCCGGGCGCAGGTGGACTTCGGCGGCACCGTCGCGGAGTGGACGCAGGACGCCAACCTCAGCCTGCTCGAACTCGCCGAAGCTGCCGGCCTCGCGCTAGCGTTCGGCTGCCGTTCGGGAAGCTGCGGTGCCTGCGAAAGCACGCTCGTGTCGGGCCGTGTCGAGCATTCGCCGTCTCCTGCCATGCCGCTCGCGGCGGACCGCGTCCTGCTCTGCTGCGCACGCCCTGCCTCCGACGTGGCGATCGCTTTTGACTGAACCGCCGCCCCGATTTCGTCGTCGCCACCCGCTGCGGCCTTTGCAGCGCGGCGCAAGATACAGGAACCTGCACCCATGACGCTGATCATCGAGAACGTGACCGTCTTCGACGGAGAGGCCGTGCTCGGCGAGGGCATGTCGATCGTCGTTGAAGGCAACACGATCCGCGAAGTCTCCGACAAGCCCGTGACCGGATCGGAGGCGCAGCGCCTCGACGGCGGCGGGCGTTTCGCGATGCCCGGCCTCATCGACGCGCATTTCCACTGCTATGGCGCAGAGGCGAACCCGGCGGTGATCGACCGTATGCCGCCGGGCCTCCGCGCGCTTCACGCCCGCCGGATCATGGAAGATACCCTGCAGCGCGGCTTCACCACCGTGCGCGATGCAGCGGGCGGCGATCATGTGCTCGCGGCGGGGCTCGCGAAGGGCCTCATCAACGGCCCGCGCCTCTTTTACCCGGGCCTCGCGATCAGCCAGACGGGCGGCCACGGCGACATGCGCGATCCCGATCATTTCGAAGGCTGCGCCTGCGCCTATTGCGGGTCGCTGTCGGTCGTCGTCGATGGGCCGGACGAGATGCGCAAGATGGTGCGTGAACAGCTCCGGCGCGGCGCGCATCAGATCAAGCTGTTCGTTTCAGGCGGCGTTCTTTCGCCGAGTGACCCCATCTGGATGGACCAGTTCTGCGACGAGGAAATCCGCGTCGCGGTCGATGAGGCCGCCACACGCCGCACCTATGTGATGGCGCACGCGCATACCAATGCCGCCGCGATCCGCTGCGTGAAGAACGGCGTGCGTTCCATCGAACACGCAACGATGCTGGAGGCGGACGGCGTCGCCGCCATCGTCGAACACGATGCCTTCGCGGTACCGACGCTGGCGATCATCGATGCGATCCGCGCCGTGGGCCCGTCGATGGGCCTGCCCGCTGCGGCGCTCGCCAAGGTGGCCGAGGTCGGAGACCTCGCGTCCACCTCGCTCGATCGCCTCCGCCAAGCGGGCGCGAAGATCGGATTCGGCACCGATCTTCTGGGTTCGGTCATGGATCGCCAATCGCGCGAGTTCGCGCTGCGCCGCGAGGTCATGAGCGCGCCTGAAATCCTGCGTTCGGCGACCTCGGTGAACGCGGCGCTGGTCGGGATGGAAGGGAAGCTGGGCACGATCGCAGGCGGCGCGCTCGCCGATCTGCTGCTGGTGGACGGCAATCCGCTCGACGATATTTCCGTTCTCGAACAGCACGACCGGCTTGCCCTGATCGTTGCCGACGGGCGCATCCGGCGGAACGCCCTTGCCTGAGCCCCAGCCGCCCGCGCCGAAACGTCAAAGCGCGGTCTTCAGCCTCGTCGCGGGAAACATCGCGGGGTTTTCGGGGACAACGGCGATTCCGCTCTGGCTCGCGGCGTCGGAGGCAAGGGGCGAGCTTGCCGGCGTCGTGGCGTCTGGCGAGATCGCGGCGATCGGCCTTGGCACGCTTGGCGCTGCCGCTGTGGCGGGCAGGGTCGGCGCCCGGCCGCTCGCCCTTGGCGCGGCGGCTGTCGCGGTCGCGGCCAATCTTCTTGCGATGCTTGCCCCGGATGCGGCGTTCGTTGCGGGGCGCCTGCTGTCGGGGCTGGCGCTCGGCACGGTGCTGGCGACCGCGACGGCGCTCGCGGCGCAACGCACTGATGGGCAAAAGACGCTCGCCACGATGCAGATCGGTCTCGCCTGCTTTGCCGCGCTTTTCTACCTCGCGCTGCCGCCGCTCGTCGAAGTCGCGGGCGCCGTGGCCGTGTTCGGCGGGCTCGCCGCAACCGCGCTCTGCGCGCTTCTCGCCATGGCGGCAGGCCTTCGTGGCAATGTCGAACAGAACGGCGCCGGCTTTCGTCCGATCCCGCGCGCGGTGCTTGTGCTTGTCGGCCTTGCCGTGATGTTCGTGGGGCAGAGCATGGCCTGGAACTCGATCTTCCCGCTCGGTGCCGCGAAGGGCTTCGATATGCAGCTGGTGGGCAAGATCATGGCCGCGTGCGCATTCGTCATGATGGTCGGGCCGCTGCTTTCCCGGCTGCTTGGAGAGCGTGCCGGTCTGCGCGTGCCGGTGCTGGGTTTCGGCCTGCTGCTCGCCGTAGACGTGCTGCTGATCGCGCACACGCAGGGCTTGTGGCTGTTCGCGGTGGCGGCTGCGGCGCTGGTCTTGCTCCCCGGTTTCGGTTTACCCTATGTGATCGCGCGCGCCGGAAATCTCGGCGATGCGCGGCACGCCGGCGCGGCGCCGGCGTTCCTGATGCTTGGAAGCGCGCTCGGCCCGGCGCTTGCCGTGCCGCTCGTCGCGGGCTCTGACTGGAACGCCTTCGGGCTGGTCGCGGGCGGTGCCTGCCTGATCGGCGCGCTGCTGATGGGGGCCGGAAAGGGCCGAACGTAAAGGACCGGGATTGAACGAAGCGGCCGAACCTCGCGAAACGGAACGGTCCGGCGCGCGCGAAAGGGCGAGCCGCCGCCGTCTGCGTCCGCCGGTGCAGCGCGCGCCGCTCGCCACGCGCGAACTCGTGCTGCGCTCGCTCGATGTCGCCCGCGCCGGCAAGCTCACGATCGTCGTCGGCCCGCGCGGTTACGGCAAGAGCACGGCGCTCGGGCAGTGGTGGCACCGGCTTACCGGGCAGGGCATCGCGGCGGCGTGGTACACCGCGTCCGATCTTGATCGCGAGCCCGATGTGTTCCTGGAGATGATCGCCCGTTCGCTCGCCGCCGCCGGGGTCGAGATGGGCGATGCCATGCGGCCCAAGACAGGAGACAGTCCCGCGGCGACCATGCTCGATGCGATCCTGCTGCAGCTTGATCGCGACGAGCGGCCGATCGTGCTCATCATCGACGATTTCGACCGCGTCGATCACCCCGCGATCGCGCGCCTCGTCGAGGAAATGACGGATGCGTTGCCCGATTGGGTGCATCTTGTGCTGGCGACGCGGCGCAAACCTTCGCTCGCCGTCTCGGTGCTGCGCACGCAGGGCATTGTCCGCATCATCGATCCGGCCGAGCTTCGCCTCAGCGACGCGGAGCTTGCCGCGGCACTCGGCCTCCCGGCCGATGCGCCCGAACTCGCGGCCATCGCCGAACAGACCGAAGGCTGGCCCGTCGCCGTCCAGCTCTACCGCCTCTGGCGCGACCGGATGGGTGTCTCTGCGCGGATGCCGCGCTTCAGCGGGCAGGTCGACGAGGTTGCCGACTATCTTGCCGAGCAGGTCTTCGCGATGCTCGCCGAGCACAGCCAGACGCTGCTCACCGAACTGTCGCCGTTCGACTATGTCGAAGCGAGCCTCGCCGATTACGTGCGCGACCGGCGCGATAGCGCGGCGCTGCTCGAAGAGGTGGAGGCGGAGCTGCCAACGCTCGTCCAGCGCACGGAATCGGAGGGCGAACCGGCGTGGCGGCTGCATCCGCTGCTGTCGGATTATGCGCAGGCCCGCCTCAGTCGCAGCCCCGATCACGCTGCGCGGCTGCACAGGCGCGCGGCGGACTGGCTCTGGCAGCAGCAGCGCTATGCCGCTTCGGTTCGCCACTACGATCTTGCAGGCGACCGCGCCACGATGATGGAGACGCTCGGCGGGATTCCGTTCATCCTCATCTTCCTCACCTACGGCGCGGGCGAACTTCGCGCGATCCTGCGCGAAACGCCGCAGGAGGTTCTGGAAGCCCAGCCGCGCCTGCAGCTGATGGCGGCGCTGGCGCACTTCAAGGCCGGATATTTCGGCGAGGCAAGCAACTGGCTGCGCCGTATCCGCGAGAGCACCGGCGGCTTCCTCGACGATCCCACCGGGCACGGCGAGCAGCTCGAGCTTGAAGGCCACGCCCTCGACCTGCTTTTCGAATGCTACATCAACGGGATCGCGCCGACGCGCGAGGCGGAGGTGGAGAGGGTGCGCGCGCTGGCGCCCGATATGCCGCTGTTCTGGGCATGGTGCCGAAACACGATGGTCGTGATGTACCAGATGCGTGGCGATCTCCATGCGGCGCACCAGTCCGTGATCCGAACGCGAGAGACGTATCAGGCGATCGGGATGCTCCCCTTCGCCGAACAGCATCTGATGACGCACGACGTGCTCGTCGCGCTCGCGCATGGTTCGCTGAAGACCGCCTCGGAACTGGGTGCCGCCACGCTTCGGCGCCGCGGCGCAGGCGGCGTCGAGGTAACCGTCACGGCAACTGCGCGCATGGCGCTCGCGGCGGTGGATTATCTGCGGCACTACCGCGAAAGCGCGGCGGATCTCGTGCGTGTCGCCTTCGATCAGTTCGGCGCCGGGGAGGCGTGGTACGATCAATATGCCGTTACCTGGCCGATCATCGTCGATGTCGCGTGGCGTCGCAGCGGACTCCCGGCTGCGCTTCGCGTCATTGCGGAGCTGCGGACGCGGCTCGGAAATCAGGGGCTTCTTTGTGTCACGGACTTGCTCAAGGCGCTGGAGGCGATCTACCGCTTTCGCAGCGGCGGTATCGACAGTGCCGAGGCGATCGCGCGGACGCTTGGCGTCGATGCGGATCATGTCCCGTGGCGGACACGAGACCTCGCGATGCAGGCCCGAATCCTCATCGATCTCGCGCGCGGACGCGTTGCTGCGGCGGGGGAAGGGGCCCGCACGATGATCGAGGAGGGACGCACGGGCGAGCGCCTCGTCACGATGGTGAAGGGCTACGTTCTGCTGTCGCTCGTGCGCGATCGGCTGGGGGACGAAGCCGGTGCCGATGAAGCGATGGTTGCGGCCGTGCATCATGCCTTCGCCGAAGAGATTCTGTCTCCGTTCGTTGAAGAGGGCAGTGCTGTCCGCGCGATCATGGAGCGAACAGCGAAACGCGCGGTATCGCCGCTCGAACAGCAACATGCGGAGACCGTTCTCAGGGCTTTGAAAGCCAAGCCCCAGTATCTCTCGCCCGATGCCCTCAACGACCGCGAGTCGGAGATTGTCGCGCATCTCGCCGAGGGCGCGTCGAACAAGCTGATCGCGCGCCGTCTCGGGCTTACCGAGAACACCATCAAATTCCATCTCAAGAAGATCTACGCCAAGCTCGGCGTATCGAGCCGCAAGGCCGCCGTTGCGCGTGCGCAGGAAAAATAGGCGGCCCCGCCACCCGACAGCGCCTCTGACTACCCGACTCCGGCGTCGCGCGGCTTTTCTCTGTGCGCGAATATGGTGTGCAGGGAAAACAGCAAAAAGGGGTAATGGAAATGACGGGTCGTAACCTGAGAACGGCTTTTCTGGCGTCGGCGGCACTGGCGATATTGCCTGGCGCGGCGCTGGCGCAGGACGCCGAAACCGACGAGATCATCATCACCGCACAGCAGCGCGCCGAGCCGCTCCGTAACGTTCCCATTCAGGTGACAGCGTTCACCGCGCAGGCGGTCGAGGACGCGGGCATCAAGTCGACGTCCGATATCATCGCGCAGGTGCCGAACATCACCTACGATCGCGGCGACACGTACCGCAGCAACTTCATCACGATGCGCGGTCTCACCCAGATCAACAACGCCGATCCGCCCATCGCCTTCGTACTCGACGGCGTGCCGCAGACCAACCAGAAGCAGCTCGGCGTCACGCTGTTCGACATTGAACGCATCGAGGTTCTGAAAGGCCCGCAGGGTGCGCTTTACGGCCGTAACGCCGTGGGCGGCGCGATCAACGTGGTGACGAAAGCGCCGGGCAACGAACTCGAAGGTTTCGTCAATCTCGGCTATGCGAACGGCGACACGATCGACGTTTCTGCAGGCGTTTCGGGCGCGCTGGTCGAAGACAAGGTTCTGGTCCGCGTTTCGGGCAGCTACACGTCGTCCGACGGCCTCGTGAAGAACGATTTCCGCGGCGATCACGTCGATTACATCGATCATGATTATTCGCTGCGCGGCCGCATGATTTTGAAGCCGACCGATCTGCTGACCTTCGACCTTCGTGCCGAATACAGCGATTTCCGGGGCGGTTCGAACAGCTACGCGGCCGTGTTCTCCGGCATTCCGCGCGACTTCGTGAACCCGCAGTTCAATTTCCCGGCCTATGCGGAAGGCGACAGCGTCGATCTGACCGGCAAGTTCGATTACGATTTCGGGTTCGCGACCCTCACAGGCATCAGTGCCTGGTCGAAGTTCCAGCAGAACAACCGGGCCGATCTCGATTTCCGCAATCCCGTGGATTCTCCGGGCGGTATCTTCGGTCTCGGCTTCCAGGCGGGGCAGGGGCAGAACGCCAAGCTCGAAACCTTCAGTCAGGAACTGCGCCTCGTTTCCGCGAGCGATCAGGATTTCCGCTGGCTCGTTGGCTTGTATTATCTGAACACCGATCGTGCGCTCGTCACGCGCGGTTTTATCGATATCGACGGCAGCGATCAGTTTGATAACACCGCGCTGCTCATCGCCAACAACAATGAAACGAACGACAACAACGCCTATGCGGCGTTCGCGCAGGTCGATTACGACCTTACCCCGACGCTGACGCTGACGGGCGGCATCCGCTACGACGAGGACAAGCGCGAGCAGACGAACGTCGTGACCGGCGCCGTCCGCAAGACTTCGTTCGACCGCGTCCAGCCCAAGGTGACACTGACGTGGAAACCGGAAGATGGGCGTCTCGTTTACGCCACCTACAGCACCGGTTTCCGTTCGGGCGGCTTCAACGCGCCGAATGTCGCCGTGCCCGTGTTCGACGCCGAAACGCTCGACAACTTCGAGGTCGGTTTCAAGACGCAGTGGTTCGATCGCAAGCTGACGCTGAACGGCGCCGCCTATCTCACCAACGTGAAGAACTACCAGTATTTCTACGTTGAAGCCGCGACCGCATCGCAGATCATCGACACGATCGACAAGGTGCAGATCAAGGGTTTCGAGATCGAGGCAATGGCAAAACTCGCGCCGGGGCTTGATGCGAGCTTTGGTGTTGGCACCACCGACAGCGAGATCAAGCGCAGCCTGTTCCCGTCCGACGTCGGCAATCATTCGCCGCGCACGGTGCCGCTGTCGATCAACAGTTCGATCCAGTATCGCGGCGATCTCAGCGAGACCGTGGCGGGGTTCGTGCGGATCGAGCATCAGCACATCGGCAAGAAGTATTGGGACGCGGACAACGCTTCGGTGCAGAATCCGTATGACCTTCTCAACGCGCGCATGGGCGTCGAGTTCGGAAACTACGGCCTCTATGCCTTCGCGCGGAATATCTTCAACGAGAAGTATTATTCCGAATTCTTCCAGCCGAAATATTCCGGTCTCGATGTCGCGATCGGCTATCGCGGCACGCCGCGCACCTATGGCGTGGAAGCCAAGGTGAAGTTCTGACAGTCTTGGCGGGCGCTCC
>TARA_R110000850_G_scaffold7972_6_pt1 | contig 83808 bp, 75 predicted proteins | sample TARA_R110000850 | Tara Oceans TARA_R110000850 (sample SAMEA4397586) | marine metagenome | biome: Polar Biome; feature: [SRF] surface water layer (ENVO:00010504); material: water (ENVO:00002006), including particulate matter (ENVO:01000060) such as... | depth 5 m
CGGATACAGGCTGGGCATCGACGTCGGCGGCACCAACACCGATGCGGTGCTGATGCGCGGGCGAGAGGTGCTGGCGACGGCGAAGAGCTTCACGACCGCAGACGTGCGCAGCGGTGTCGTCAATGCCGTGCGCATGATCCTCGACAAGGCGCCCGAGCATCGCGCTTCGATCGAAGCGGTGATGATCGGCACGACGCAGTTTGTGAACGCCTTCGTGCAGCGCAAGGGGCTGGCGCCGGTCGCCATCTTCCGCGTTTCGCTGCCCAAAGCGGACGGCGTGCCGCCGCTCGCAGGTTGGCCGGACGATCTCGTCGAGGTCGCCGGCTCGCACATCTACATGGTCGGCGGCGGCGCGCTCTACACGGGCAAGGACTACGCCCCGCTCGACGAAGACGCGCTCCGCGCCGCTGCGGAGGATGCTCGCGCCAAGGGGCTGAAGGCCGTCGCCATCTCCGCGAACTTCGCGCCGATCCGCTCGGATATCGAGGAAAAGGCCGCCGCCGTCGTGCAGGCGGTGATGCCCGACGCGCGCATCACGATCTCCTCGAAGGTCGGCGGCCTCGGCCTCATCGATCGCGAAAACGCGGCGGTTATCAACGCGACGCTCGCCGAGCTTTCCGAACGCGTGATCGGCTCGCTGCAAACCGCCATCGCTGACCTTGAAATCAACGCGCCCATCTACATCAGCCAGAACGACGGCACGCTGATCACCACCGAAACCGCATCGGCATTCCCGATCCTCACCTGCTCGGCCGGCCCCACGAACAGTATTCGCGGCGCGGCATTCCTCACCGGGCTCGACGAGGCGGTGGTCGCTGATATCGGCGGCACCACCACCGACATCGGCTTCCTCCTGCGCGGTTTCCCGCGCGAGACGACCGCAGCGAACTACATCGGCGGCGTCCGCACCAACTTCCGTATGCCCGACGTGCTCTCGATCGGCATCGGCGGCGGCAGTCTTGTCCGCAAGGGCGAAGGCGGCTGGACGGTCGGCCCCGAGTCCGTCGGCTACCGGCTCGCCGAGGAAGGCCTCATTTTCGGCGGCGAAACGCTCACCGCGAGCGACATCGCCGTCCGCGCCGGGCAGGCCCAAATCGGCGACCCCGCGAAGGTCGCGCATCTTCCCGATGAAACCGTTGAGGCCGCGCTCGACAATCTGCATCTGCAGATCGAAGACGCCATCGACCAGATCAAGACGAGCAACCATCCGCTCCCCCTCGTTCTCGTCGGCGGCGGCAGTATCCTCATCTCGCGTGCGCTGAAGGGCACGTCCGAGGTGCTGAAGCCCGCTCACGCCGAAGTCGCGAACGCGGTCGGCGCCGCCATCGCGCTCGTCAGCGGCCGCGTCGACAAGCTCTACGACGTCGGCACCATGGGCCGAGAGGCCGCGCTCGAACAGGCGCGCAAGGAAGCAACCGATGCCGCCGTTGCGGCGGGTGCGCGCGAAGGTGAGGTCGAGATCGTCGAGATCGTCGAACTCCCGATGACGCACATGAAATCCGGCTCCGTCCAGATCAGGGTCCGCGCCGTCGGCCCGCTTGCGGCGCTCGCCTGAGCCCACGCTTTTCCGAAAGGCATATCATGTTCATTGTCGATAGCGTTCAGGACATTCAGGATATGGCGCGCGGTGCCGTGCTCCTCGGAACCGGCGGCGGCGGCGATCCTTACGTGGGCGAACTCTTCGTCCGCGCCCAGATCAAGAACGGTCGCTACCCGAAGATCCTCTCGTGTGACGAGATTCCCGATGACGCCTTCGTGCTTTCCATCGCGGGCATCGGCGCACCGTCGGTGATCGTCGAGCACCTCGTCAGCGAAAAGACGCTGCACCGCATCCTCGCCCGCGCGGAGGCGTTTTACGGCCGCCGCGTCGATGCGCTTATCAGCGCCGAGATCGGCGGTGCGAATTCGATGTTCCCGCTCGCGCTCGGCGCGATCAGCGGCATCCCGGTGCTCGATGCGGACGGCATCGGCCGCGCCGTGCCGCACATCGAGATGACGACGTTCAGCATCTATGGCTGCAAGGCGACACCGGGCATCGTGATGGATGATTCCGGCAACGTCGTCACGATCGAAGCGACCGACGACCGCATGGCCGAAGACCTCTGCCGCGTCGTCACCGGCGCGATGGGCGCCATGGCGTTCGGCGCGCTTTATCCGATGACGGGCAAGCAGGCGAAATCGTTCGCCGTGCAGCGCACTATCACGCAGACGCTAGAAATTGGCCGCGCCATCCGCACGGCGCGCGAGGACTCGCGCGACATCTTCGAAAGCCTGATCGATTATCTGAACAGCTGGGACGGCCGCACCGCGCGCATCCTCTTCGACGGCAAGATCACCGACGTGACGCACGACACGCGCGACGGCTGGCACTTCGGTCGCGCGACGATGACCGGCCTTCAGGATTCGAAGGACGAGTGCGTCGTCGAGATCCAGAACGAATTCCTGGTCTGCCGTCTCAACGGCAAGACGATCACGATCGTCCCCGATCTCATCAGCATCCTCGACCGCGAATCCGGCGAGCCGCTGACGGGCGAAATGCTCACCTACGGCCAGCGCGTGAAGGTGCTCGGCTACAGCGCCGATCCGATGCTACGCCGCCCGGAAAGCCTCGAAGTCCTGGGCCCCCGCATGTTCGGGATCGACGAGGAATTCCAGCCGATCGAAAGCTTGATCAGCGCGGCCTGAACGTTCCGGTCAGGCGAACAAAAAAAAGGGCGGCAACCATGTGGTTGCCGCCCATATTTTTTGCGTGCGTTCCGCTTAGAAGTTGGCGCGGAAGTTAAGGCCCACGGTGCGCGGCGTCACGCTGTTCACAACAGTGCGGCCCCGCAAGATCGCGTTTGATCCCGACCGCGTGATCGCCGTGTCGTTGAGCAGGTTGTTGACGAACACGTAAACGCCCCAGGCGTTGTCCGCTTCCTCGACACCCACGCGGACGTTCGCGACTTCGTAGTCGTCGATGTAGCGCGTGAACACATAGGTCGGGCGGAAGTCCGACCACGAGCCGCCGACGTGGTTGGCGTCAAGCCGGAAGAAGCCGTTCAGACCCTGCGTCAGATCCCACACGTACTGAGCCGACAGGCCCGCCGTGAACTTCGGCACGAACGGAATGCGATCACCGTCGAAACCGGCCGCCGGAGCGATTGCCGTGCCGGCGTTCGGCTGATCTTCGGTCAGCTTGGCATCGAGATAGGCGAGATTGCCCGAGATCGAGAGGCCTTCGACCGGACGCAGCGAGCCTTCGAGTTCGAAGCCCCGGATACGCGCCGAGCCCGCATTGCCGATATAGGCGAATGCGCCGTTCGGCGTGCGCGTGCTGATCTGCATGTCCGACCAGTCGATCTGGAACACGTCCATGTTGAGCGTGAGCTTGCGATCGAGCAGCGTCGTCTTCAGGCCCGCCTCGTAGTTCCACAGGCTGTCCGACTGGTAGGGCGTCAGCTCCTGGGCGAGGCCAATCACCTGGTTCGCGCCGCCGGGGCGGAAGCCCTGCGAAGCTTCGGCGTAGAAGAGCACGTCGTCGGTGATCTTGTACGAAGCGTTGAACTTGAACGCCGTGCCGTCCTCGTCCGAGGACACGAATGAGAGCGGACGCACCACCGCGCCGACAAGGATGGAACCCTTCGTCGTCTCGCCGTTGATGTCCTTGTCGTAGCGGAAGTAACGCACGCCCGCGGTCAGGTTCAGACGGTCGGTCACGTCATACGAGACTTCGCCGAATGCGGCCACTTGGCGAAGGCTGTCGTTGATGTAGCGCGACGTTGCGATCTCCAGCGGATAGATGATCGCGCCCGTCACCGGATCGGCGTTCACCTGCGGGTTTTCCACATGGATATCGCGGTCCGAGAAGAAGCCGCCGATGGTCCAGTTGAGCGGCCCCGTGCCGTCAGAGCTGAGGCGAAGTTCGGCCGTCCAAGCTTCCATGTTCTGCTGCGGGAACAGCGCCGACGTCGACTGGCCGTCGACGAGGGCGTAATAGTCCGTAAGCTGGGTGCCGGCGCAGGGAATGGCAGCGCTGCCGTTGAGGCGGGCACCGCAGCCTGCCGCCGTCCGCGTCGAACGGATGAACCGCGAAACGTCGCTCACCGTCGAAATGTCGCGCTCCATGTAGGAACCAGCCGCCGTCAGCACCACGCCGCCGAAATCATAGGCGGCAGTCAGGCTGAAGAGGTCGACGTCGTCGCGCATCGGCTGGCGGGTCAGCGCATCCGAATTATACTTGCCGGCTTCGAGCGTCCACGACGGCGTGTCCGTCCGCGAACGGTTCATGTAGTACGCCGCGTCGATCGTCAGATCGTCGGTCGGCGTCAGCCTCAGCAGCAGGCGGCCGCCGTAATACTTCTGCTCGTTGATGTCCTTGATGCCGAGCGTGGTGTTGTCGATGTAGCCGTCTGCCTTGCGGTAGAAGCCGGTTGCGCGCACGGCGACCTTGTCCTGCACGATCGGCACGTTAACCATCGCGCTGCCTTCGAAGTTGGCGCCGCCATGCTTGGTTGCCGAAAGGCTGGTGTCGATCGCGGCGTCGAATTCGTTCGCCGGCTTCTTGTAGATCACGCGCAGCGTGCCGCCCATCGAGCCCGAACCGTAGAGCGTGCCCTGCGGGCCGCGCAGCACCTCGACGCGCTCCACGTCGAACAGGCGAAGCTCGGGGGTGGAGCCGCCGGCGTCATTGCCCGCGCCGATCACGCCCGTCACCGGGGTTTCGTCGTAGTAGGTGCCGACCGTCGGTTCGCCCGCGGCCTGGATGCCGCGGATCACGACGCGGCGCTGCGAGGGGCCACCGTCCACGAAGGAAAGGCTCGGCACGCTCGCATTGAGGTCGGAAATGCTCTGCACGCCCGAATTCGCGATCGTGTCGCCGGTAACGGCAGAGATGGAGATCGGCGTATCCTGCAGGTTCGTGTCGCGTTTCAGCGCCGTGATGATGATCTCATCACCGGTGGACTCCTGTGCGGCGGCCGTCCCGCTCACCCCGGCCATCGCCGTGGCAGCAAGGAAAAACGACATTTTGAACATCTTGCTCACTCTAAATCTCCTTTTACGCGTGCCGGGCTTAACGATCTGCCGGACATCGATTATGCAAACGAAAGGGCCACTCGAACGGCCCTTGAAGAAACTTTTGCCTTACGAACCCCCTTGTTCGGCCCTGTCGGAGAAGACACGGGCCAGTATATTTTGAGAGGGCGCCTGAACAGGGCCCGCTCTCCGCGCGCCGTTCTGAGTCGAGGTCACGTGCTTGGCAAGATGATTGTTGCGTATCCCGATAAAATGATGAAATCCTGATGCTATCAAGCATCAGGTCTCCGCAAGGGGATGCCAAACGGCTTCGGCGGTTGCCGCGGGAGGCGAACGATGGCGTGTTGTCAGTAGCGTGGAAGGGGCAAACAGTATGAAAATGGCGGTCAGCGTTGCGATTGCGGCACTGCTCGGAACGACGGTGATGGCGCAGCCGATGGACCCGGATTTCGCGAAATCCGTGAAGGCGTGGACGACGAAGCCGGAGTTCAGCAGCCCACTCGTCGATCATCTGCCGGTGTCGGATTCTGTTCCGTCTCCGAAACAGAATCTCGGTAACCATATCGGCGCGCCGAAGGTGCTGCACTATTACGATCAGATCGTTGGGTATTACCGGGCGCTGGCTGAAAAATCGCCGCGCATAAAGATCATCGAGATCGGCAAGACCGAGGAAGGCCGCGAGAATATCGTGGTGATGATCTCGTCGGAAGAAAACCTGGCGAAGCTCGACACCTATAAGGCCAATCTCGCGCTGCTCGCCGATCCGCGCAAGCTGCCGGCCGCAGACGCGCCTGCCGTGATCGCGGGAACGAAGCCGATCTATCACCTGTCGGCGGGGCTTCACAGCGCCGAAACTGGGCCGCCCGAGATGCTGATGGAGCTCACTTATCGCCTGCTCACCGACGAAGGCGAGATGATCCGCGGTATTCGCGACAACCTCGTGGTTGCGCTCAGCCCCGTTCTGGAGGCCGATGGCCGCGACCGCTATGTCGACTGGTATTACCGCAACCTCATCGACGAGACCGACGACCGCAACAAGCCCGGTGGCCCGCCTTACTGGGGCAAGTATATTTATCACGACAACAACCGCGACATTAACTTCTCGGATGTCAGCGCGCGTCACCTGATGAAATACTACATGGAATGGCATCCGCCGGTGATGCACGAGCTGCATGAATCGGTGCCGTTTCTCTACACCTACAGCGGTCAGGCGCCGCAGAACCCCGATCTCGATCCGATCCTGTTTGGCGAGCTGCCGTGGTTCGCGAACTACGAGATGGCGCAGCTCACCAAATACGGGATGCCGGGCGTGTGGACGCACGGTTTTGTCGATGCGTGGACGCCGGGCTACCTCGCCTTCATGTCGTCGAACCACAACGGTATGCTGCGCATGTACGAAACCTTCGGCAACGGCGGCGCGACCACCATGCTCCGCCATGTCGCGCCTGAGGTGCAGACGTCCGTGCGTGGCGGCGATTGGACGAAGCGCGATTGGTATCGCCCCAGCCCTCCCTACAAGGAGGTTGTCTGGTCGATGCGCAACAACACCAACTACATGCAGACGGGCGTGCTGACCGCGCTCGATCTTGCCGCCAAGCACCCGAACGTCATCCTCGAAAACTTCTACAAGAAGAGCGCGAATGCCGTTGAAAACGGAAAGACGAAGGCGCCTTACGCGTATATCATTCCCGGCGGCCAGAAGGACGAGACGCGCATTGCCTTCGTGACTAATCTCCTGCGGTTGCAGGGCATCGAGGTCGGACGCGCGACGAAGTCGGTCAAGCTCAAGGACGCCAGCTACCCCGCCGGCTCGCTGGTTGTGAAGCTCGATCAGCCCTACGGGCGCCTGGCGAAGATCCTGTTTCGCAAGCAGGACAATTACCCCGACGAGAAGCTCGGCACCTACGACGATGCCGCCTGGACCATGGGCATGATGGCGCATGTCGATGTGGTCGAGGTGGACGACAAGGCCGCGCTCGATATCCCGACCACGCCCGTCGATCGCCAGACGCCGCGCGGCAGCATTTCCGGCCGTGGTGCTGGCACTTATGCGGTGCTCGATAACGGCTCGGTCGGTCTCGCGACGCTCCGCTACCGCCTGAAGGACGCGAAGGTCAGTGTTGCCGAGGCCGATTTCAAGGCGGGCGGCAAGGCCATCCCGGCGGGTTCGCTGCTCGTCGACGGCGGCGCCTACGACGTTCTGAAGCCCGCGGTGGAAGCGCTCGGCCTTCACGCCGTCGCCGTCAGCGGCAAGCCCGCCGCGCACGAGAGTGTGCTGCCGCGCACGGCGATGTTCAGCACATGGGGGTCGAGCGAGAAGGTCGGCTGGGTGCGCTACGCCTTCGACCAGCACGAGATCGCGTACGACCTCGTCTTCAAGGAGCAGGTCCGCGCCGGCAATCTCCGTGACAAGTACGACGTCATCATCCTGCCGACGCAGGGCCGTTCGACGAAGGATATCGTTTTCGATATTCCCATGAAGGGTAAGCCGCTGCCCTACACGAAGACGGATCGTTACCGTTTCCTCGGCGACTACGGGTCGTCGGAGGACGTGCGCGGCGGCATGGGCCTTGAAGGCATGGTGGAGCTTCGGAAGTTCGTGGATGCGGGCGGCACGCTCATCACCACGGGCGACGCGAGCGCCGTGCCGGTCGAGTTCGGCCTTGTGAACGACATCGTCACCGCGCGTGCACCCGGTGATTTCTACGCGCCCGGCCCGATCGTGAAGGCGAAGGTGCTGCAGCCGAAGAACCCGGTGTTCTACGGCTACGACGCGGCGGAAATGCCCGTGCGCTGGGCGTCGAACACGCTCTACGGCGTGCCGGAGCGGCTGAAGGGCCGCGTCATGATGGAGTTCCCCGGCGGCAAGGAGGGCGTGCTGAGCGGCTTCATGCGCGGCGCTGATGGGGTGAAGGACCGCGCCGCGATCCTCAACATCCCGCAGGGCGAGGGCCGCATCCTGATGTTCGCCACGAACCCCGTGTGGCGCTGGCAGAACCTCGGCGAGTTCCGGATGCTCTACAACGCGCTCATCAACTGGAAGCAGCTCGGCCTTACCGACATCGATCCCCCCGTCCCGGCGCCCATCGCCGCTGCCGAATAACCCTGAAGGAGTTCCCCCGATGAAATCTCTGCTTCTCGCCGCCGCGTTTTCCGCGATCACGCTTTCCGCCACCGCGCAGGAGGTGAAGCGTCCTGAGTTCCCCTTCACCACGGAGAAGGCTTACGACGCCGGCAAGGTCTCGCCCTACAAGGGCAAGCACGCCGCCGCCTATAAATACATCGACGCCAACAAGGCCGCGCATATCGAGAACGTGCAGCGCTGGGTGCGCCAGCGTTCGATCAGCGCGCAGAACGACGGCGTTAACGACATGGCGAACATGTTGATCGCGGATCTCAAGGCGCTCGGCTTCAAGGAAGCGGAGCTTGCCCCCACCAAGCGCCACCCCGGCGTCTGGGGCTATTACGACGCGGGCGCGAAGACGACGATCGCGGTTTACATGATGTACGACGTGCAGCCGATCGAGCCCGTGGGCTGGCAGGTCGATGCCTTCGCGGGCACCATCCTTGAAGATCATGCGCTCGGCCGCGTGCTCATGGCGCGCGGCGCGACCAACCAGAAGGGGCCGCAACGCATTTTCCTGAATGCGCTCGAAGCCATCATCAAGGCCGAGGGCAAGCTGCCCGTGAACATCATGCTGCTCGCGGAAGGCGAGGAGGAGCTTGGCTCGCCGCACTACCCGGACCTCATCGCCAAATATGCGGACCGTTTGAAGCAGGCGAACGGCGGCGTTCTCTTCCCGATGATGGGGCAGACGCTTGCGGGCGGCGTTCAGATGTCGCTCGGCGTCAAGGGCAACATCTATTTCGAGCTTGAGGCGCAGGGCGGCCCGCAGGGCGGCCCCAAGGACGCCGAGATCCACAGTTCGCTGAAAGCCATCGTCGATGCGCCGGGCCTCCGCCTCGCGCAGGCGATCGCGAGCCTCACCTCGCCCGACGGCAACGTCATCACCGTGCCCGGCTTCTACGATTCGATCCGCCAGCCGAACCAGGAGGAGCAGGAGCTTATCAACGGCGTCCTCCCCGCCTGGGAAGCGAACGAGGCGGCGATGCAGAAGTCGCTCGGCGTCGAGAAGTGGATTGGCGGCATGTCCGGCCGCGAGGCGATCACGCAGTACCTCTTCAACACCACGCTCAATATGGACGGTATCTGGGGCGGCTATTCGGGGGAGGGCACGAAGACCATCCTGCCGCACAAGTTCACCGCGAAGTTCGATTCGCGCCTCGTGCCGAACCAGACGCCCGACGAGTCCGAGCGCCTGATCCGCGCGCACTTGGATAGCAAGGGCTTCACCGACATCAAGCTCACGCGCCTGTCGGGCTATCCGCCCGCGCAGTCTTCGGTGAAGGAGCCGCTGGTGCAGGCGGTGATCGGCACGTACCGCAAGTACGGCATCACGCCGAGCGTCATGCCCCGCCTTGCGGGCAGCGCGCCGTATTACGTGTTCACCGATATCCTGAAGATGCCGATCGTCTCGGCGGGCATCGGCTACGGCGCGGGCGCGCACGCGCCGAACGAGTTCATCGTCATCGATCCGAAGCCAGGTTCGAAGGTCGCGGGCATCACGGAGGCGGAGAAGTTCTACGTCGACGTCGTCCACGCCGTCGCGAAACGCTAAGGGGCAGGGGGCATCATGACCGGAACCAGCGAGATCAGCCGCCGCGCCTTCGCAGCCGGCGCGGCGGGCCTCGGCCTCACCGCGCTTGCTGCCCCCGCCATCGCCGCCACCACCGATGCCATCCCGGCGTCGGTGGCCGCGCTTTACCGGAAGGCGATCGTCATCGATGCGCTCGCCTCGCCGGACACGTGGAACGTGCCTTATCCGCCCCCCGGCGAGCTCACCCCCGAAAAGCTGGCGAACGTCCGCGCCTCGGGCATCACCGCGGTCAACCTCACCGTGGGCAAGCCCGGCGGTTTCGAAGGCACGGTGAAGGAAATCGCGAAGTGGCTCCGCCATATCGAGGCGCACCCCGATCATTTCCTGCTCGTGAAGCGCCATGCGGACCTCGCCGCCGCGAAGGCGCAGGGCAAGCTCGGCATCATCTTCGGCTTTCAGGGCATGGGGATGATCGGCGAGGATCTCAGCCTCATCGAAACGTTCGGCGGCCTGTGGGTGAAGATCATGCAGCTCACCTACAATGATCGCAACGCGCTCGGCGCCGGCAGCTCGCTGCCCGATAGCGAAGGCCTCACGCCGCTTGGGCGGGAGGCGGTGGCGCGCATGAACAGCCTCGGCATCCTCGTCGATACCGGCCACGCCACGCCGCAAACGGTGATGGACGCCGCTGCGGCCTCATCGAAGCCGATCACCTGCTCGCACACCGGCGCGCGCACGATTTATGATAGCCAGCGCAACCAGCCCGACGCCGCGCTCCGCGCCGTGTCGAACACCGGCGGCGTCGTCGGCATGTATCTGATGCCCTTCCTCGGCCGCGATCCCGTCTCGCCCTCGCGCGCGCTCTTTATGAAGCACCTCACCCACGCGATCCGCCTGTGCGGAGAGGATCACGTCGGCATCGGCAGCGACCAGAGCATCACCCCCGTCGACATCTCCCCCGCCTATATGGAGATCGTCCGCAAGACGGCAGAGGCGCGGCAGAAGGCGGGCATCGGTGCACCGGGAGAGGCCGATGGGCCGGTTGCGGTCCCCGATCTCAACAGCGCCCGCCGCATGGAAATCATCGCCGCCGAAATGGACCGCGCGAAGTACCCGGCGCGCGTCATCGAAAAGGTGATCGGCGGGAACTTTGATCGGCTGTTCCGCGAGGTTTGGACGGGGTGAGGGGAGGGGCGAAACACGCACCGCCGACCCCCCGTCGCACTGAAGCGCCAATGCACGACCGCTTCGCCAGAGGGACGCCAACCTCCCAACCGTCACCCCGGCGAAGGCCGGGGCCCATACGCCCGTGAAGCCACGCGGTTGGGTATATATTATGGCGAGCCGCAAGGGCGGTACGCTCTACATCGGCGTCACGAACGATCTCGCGCGGCGGGTGCATGAACACCGAGAAGGCTACGTTCCCGGCTTCACGAAGCGGTATAATGTGAAAATGCTCGTCTGGTACGAAGAGCACGACGATTTTCGCGAGGCCATCGCCCGCGAGAAGGCGCTGAAGGAATGGAACCGCGCGTGGAAGCTGCGGCTTATCAATGAAGCGAACCCGGAATGGAGTGATCTTTATCCGTTTCTATAACCGGGTAGGTCGCATGGACCCCGGCCTGCGCCGGGGTGACGATTTTTATTAAAACGCCGCTGAAAGGGACCGCGCGAAGTACCCGGCGCGCGTCATCGAAAAGGTGATCGGCGGGAATTTCGACCGGCTGTTGCGCGAGGTTTGGGCGGGCTGAGGGGGAAAGGGTGTGAATACACGCTCCGCCACATAGCAGCACTGAGGGCATAGATTGTCTTGTGCGAATGACGTAACAACAGTTAATGTAAGCGTTGGTTAAGCCAAATAAGCCAATTCGCAAAAGCTCCCGTTCCAGCAAAACCGTTCTGTACGCCATTTTGCAAGATCGCGCGCGTTTGTGCATCAGTCACCTTATTCGCGTCAATCATACTGTCTAGAATCGGGTCGGTCATTCGCGGATTGGGGTTTTTATAATAGAAGCATCGTGTAATCGCCTTACTGCCTGTGGATATATGAAAAATGTCTTCGAGGAAAAAGAGGTAATTGATGCGGCGCGTTCCTCGCAAGAACTCATGTGCAAGCCTTTCTAATTCGATTCCTATGCTTGGTGTAGTCTCCCGCCAAAAGCCCGGCACAAAGCAAATGATAATGGCTGGCTTATCATCGGGAAGCTGTTTACGCTTTTTTGAGAGGGCGTTTTTAATATTCTTCGAACCAAATTGCTTTCCAGAAAGTGCCGTTGCCTCAACATTGACTACCGTCTCCCCAAAAGAAATGGAGAAGTCGAAATCTTCTCGTTTTGAAAGAGTTTCGGGTCGAGCTGAAATCCTGAAGCCAAACTCTTGGAGATGGTATGCGGCCTTGGCTTCGTAGAAGGCCGCTACCAGGGGGCGCGTTGCCAAGCGCCGGCAAATCTCAAGGAAGCCTGGTTCATTCCGTAGTGCGAAAACGCTCGAAGCAATCTGAACAAGGCGCAGTCCAAATTCACGGGATGAATCCCCAATAAAATTGGGTTTGTGTTTGAGCAAAGGGCTATTCGATTCCAAAAAGCACGTGCCCAAGTAATGTTCACATACTGAAATTGCGGCTATTGCAGGAAGCAAAACGGGTTTACGGGATTGGGGATGGCTTAATATCCATTCAACCATTTCTCTTGGTAATTCTTCAAACATGATGGGTCCTATTAATTGTCTTGGCAAGTAATTTGACAATAAGTTCCTTTTCGGCTTCCTTGCTTTCGTATGTATGCCCGCAGTTGCTGGGGTGGTATCTCTGCCCAGCCCTCCCTTGGGGCATGACCACCCATCCCGACCTTAGCAACACTACAAAACCCGACCGTCAGCGATCTGAATAAGGCAAACGGCACCCTCTACCGTCTGAATCTGAGGCGGCACCACTCAAGGTTTAGCTTGGGCGTCATACCCCCAGCTCCGCATAAACCATCCGCCTATATCCCGTCGTCATCGTGTGCGCCCCTAGCGGCACGGTCGCGTGGCGCGTAGCGGCGGAATCGGCAGGCGAACGCAATATCGTCACTAATTTTCGAACGAACAACCAAATAGGTTGTTAGTAGTAAGTGAGTTTGTTTGTTATGGCTCGTTAACGTCACGCCCGCCTCCCACTTACCTTAGTGTAAATTAGATTTGCACTCAGCCCGTTTTTGCGTATCCTAACTCCGCATTTTGCGCGCGAAGGGAGAGTCGCGCGGCCGGATGCTGTGTGCGTGCGGGTGCGCTGTGGGAGGGGTGCCCGCCGCACACGATCGGCCCGAATGCGGGCTTTGGGTGGGAGGGTTGTCCATGAACGCGCCGGTTCATCCGCAGGAGTTCCGCACCGACGACGGCTCGACGCCGGCGGAGCGTTTCGCGCGGCTTCGCGATACGGGCTATGCCGATCTTGCGCATCTGCCGGGGGAAATTCCGGGCTCGCGGCTCGGCAGGGTTCTACGCACGCTGCGCTTTCTGAAAGACCCGCTCACCATGGTGCGCGATCAGGTGGATCGCTTCGGGCGCGTTTACCGCACGCCCAACATCGGCGGCGGCTGGCAGGTCACGCTGATCGGGCCGGAGGCGAACGAGCTTGTCTTCATGGATCGCGACAAGACCTTCTCGTCGGAGCAGGGCTGGAATCCGATCCTCGATCGTGTGTTCCCGCGCGGCGTGATGCTGATGGATTTCGAGGAGCACCGCGTTCACCGCAAAACGCTGTCGGTCGCCTTCAAGCCCGCGCCGATGCAGAATTACCTGGGCGCGCTGCAGGATGGCATCGCCGCGCGCGTCGCCAAGTGGCCGGAAGATGTGAAGTTCTATCCGGCGATCAAGCAGCTCACGCTCGATCTCGCGGCCACCTCGTTCCTCGGCATCCCCTGGGGGCCGGAGGCGGACCGCATCAACACCAGCTTCGTCGATATGGTCGCCGCGTCCATCGGCATCGTGCGAAAGCCCTTGCCGTTCACCGCGATGGCGCGCGGCGTGAAGGGGCGCGCCTTCATGTGCGCCTTCTTCGGGCGGGAAATCCCCAAGCGCCGCGGCGCGGCGGGGGACGATATCTTCACGCAGATCTGCAATGCGGAGCACGAGGACGAGGCGACCGGGCAGACGCGCCTGCTCACCGATCAGGAAATCATCGATCACATGAATTTCCTGATGATGGCCGCGCACGACACGCTCACCTCATCGCTCACCTCCACCGTCTATTATCTGGGCGCCTCGCCCGAATGGCAGGAGGAACTGCGCGCCGAGGTGCGCGGCGCGCGCGCCGATTTCGGGGACAGGATTCCCTACGCAGAGCTGGACCGGTTTGAAAAGACCGAGTGGGCGTTCAAGGAGGCGATGCGCCTGAACGCGCCCGTGCCCGCGCTGCCGCGCCGCGCGCTCAAGGATTTTACGTTCGGGAACTATACCATTCCGGCGGGCACGCACATCGGCGTCAACCCGATGATGACACACCGTCTCCCCGATCTCTGGCCGGACCCGGACCGGTTCGATCCCGCGCGCTTCTCGCCTGAAAATTCAAAGGGCAGGCACAAATACGCCTGGGTGCCCTTCGGCGGCGGCGGCCACATGTGTCTTGGCCTCCACTTCGCCTACATGCAGGCGAAGGCCTTCCTGTTCGAGCTGCTGGACAAGCGCCGCATCGTGCTGCCGGAGGGGTACACGCCCGACTTCGCCATGTTCCCCATGCCCCGGCCCCGCGATGGCCTTCCGCTCAGGCTTGAGAGGCTCTGACCGGCAGCGCGGTGGTGCTCTTGATCTCCGAAAGCGCCATTGAAGAGGTGATCTCCTGCACGCCGGGCAGGCGGGAGAGCTTCTCGAAGAACAGCTTCTCGTAAGCCTCGATGTCCGTCGTCACGATCCGCAGCAGGAAGTCCGTCGTGCCCATCAGCACGTAGCATTCTTGGATTTCCTCTATCTCCCGCACCGTCGCTTCGAACTCCGCCATGTGCGCGCGTCCGTGCGCCGAAAGCTTCACGTTGGCGAAGACCTGCGCGCCGAGTCCCACCTTGCGCCTGTCGATCAGCGCCACGCGCTTGCGGATGATTCCGTCCTCCTCCATCGCCGCGATGCGCCGCCAGCATGGCGATTGCGACAGGCCGACGCGCTCGGCGATCTCCGCGGTGGAAAGGCTGCAATCCTCCTGCAGCACGCGAAGAATTTTTCGGTCGAAATCGTCAAGGCGCATAAATTTCGCTTTGTAAAATTGAATTTGACGATTTTTATGCACAGAATCGGTTAAAGCTCAATCGCTTTGCATCCCTTTTTCTGTGCGCGCGTGCGAAAAGCACGCCGCAAACTTGAAAAAGGAATGTCATGTCCACCGCTCTTGCTGCCGCCGCGCCCGCCGTTTCCGGGCCGCATCTCGCCTTTGTGAGCAGGAGCGCGCATTTCGAGATTATTGCGAATGTGGACCCGCATATCAGCCTCAGAATGCTCAACTATTTCGCGCAGCGCGATCTCGTGCCTTCGATGTTCCGTTCGCGGCGCATCCGCGAAAAGCTGGAGATGCGCGTCGTCGTCCCCCGCCTTTCCGAGCATGACGCCGCCGTCATCGCCGAAAAGATGCGCGGTCAGTTCGCCGTTGCGGCGGTGACGCTGGAAATGGTCGTCGGCGGCTAGCTTGCTGCGCTGATCAGTGCCCGGATCGCCCAGCGGCGCACGCGCGCCGCTTCGGCGTCGTCCAGCCGCAGCACGTCGCGGAACACGATCATCGCTTCCGGCCCCACGATAAGCGAAAGCGCCGCGATCAGCGCGTCGTAGTCGGCCACCTTGAACGATGCGCGCGCGGGCGCCAGCGCTTCCGTCAGCATCGGCGTGCGCCGGTCCTGACGGACGGGGAGGTCGCCGCGCGCGCCGCGTTCCAGCGCGCTCGCGATCATCAGCCGCAGCGCCGCCTCGTTCTCCGCGATCAGCGCGTGGAGCGCCGCATCGACCTTTTCCACGCGTCGCACCGGGTCGTTGTCGGCCCCCGCCAGCACGTCGCCGATCTTCGGAAAGTCGATCTCCAGCGCCGCCTCCACCAGCAGCGCGTCGGCGTTCGGAAAGTACCGATAGGCCGTCGCGCGCGAGACGAGCGCGGCGTCCGCGATCTCCTCCAGGCTCGGTTTCTGGCCCGTTTTCAGCAATTCGGCGGCGGCCGCCAGAATGTCCTGACGCGTTCGCCGCCGCTGTTTCCAGCGTCCCGTCTGCTCCGCCCGCGCCACTTTAGTGTTGCGGCAGTTGCTGGAGGATGGCGGCGAGGTCGACCCACACGTTCTCGCGCGCGATGTCGCCGCTTTCCGCGAACTCGATCACGTGGAGCAGCCGGAACTTCAGCGGCCGTCCGCCGCCCGAAACGCCGAACGGCTGGCCCGGCGCGAACCCTTCCCAAAGTGAATCGTCGACAAGGAAATTCTCCCCGTAGAGGCGCCTCAGCGTCGTAAAGCGCCCGTCGGAGAGGTCCTGAAACAGCGCTTCATAAAAACCCCGCGTCGCGTCACGTCCGTGCGTGGGCCCTGCCGGCCAGCCGACGATGTCGTGTTCCACGTCGTGCGAAAGCGTCGCAAGCACCCCCTCCACATCATCGCGCGCCTCGAACCCGAAATGCGCATCCATCCGCCGGTCCATCTCCTCCCGGCTCAAATGTCCACTCGTCATCGCCGTCATCTCATCGTCAGGTTGATTCGACAAAAACCTCATAATGAGATTTTCGTCTCATCACAAGACGAGAGCGCCCCTCCGCCGACTACTTCATAAATTTCAGCTCACAAAATCCCCAATGTCCTCACCGTAAACCCGGTAAGACATCATCGTCACGGTCTCCTTGAGACCGGGCACGCTGTGCAGTTTCTCCTGCACGAAATCCTCGATTTCCGGCAGATCGCCAAAGCCCACCTTGATAAGCAGGTCATACTCGCCCGTCACCGAATAGACCTCCGCGACCTCCTCCATCTCCGCGATCCGGTTGCCGACACTGGCGGCATGGCCAAGGTCGCATTTGGCGAGGACGAACAGGCGGTACATCAGGCTCCCTTCCGGCTGGCAACGGCGATCAGGCTCTGCCGCATCCCATAAGCGAGATAAACGGCCGCGCCAATCAGGTTCCAGACAAGGAACCTGAGCTGCGTCTTTTCGGGGAGGCTGACGAACAGATAAAGGCAGCCACCAATGGCGACGAGTGCGATCGGCAGGTGGAAGGGGACACGGAACTGCCGCTTTGCGTTCGGCGCGCGGCGGCGCAGCACGATGAGGCTTATGCCGATGGCGGTGAAAGCCGCGAGCGTTCCCGTATTGGCCAGCTCGGCGATCTCGCCGAGCGGCAGCAAACCCGCGATGATGCTGACGACGACGGCGGTAACCATGGTCATCAAGATCGGCGTGCCGGTGCGGGCGTTCACGTGCGACAGCCGCTCGGGCAGCAAGCCATCGCGCGCGATCGCGAAGAAGATGCGGCTCTGGCCGTACATGAAGGCGAGCAGCACGGTCGGCATCGCAACAATGGCGCCTGCACCGATCAGCTGCGCCGCGACCGGCCAGTCGAGCGAACGCAGCACGAATGCGAGTGGCTCGCTGCTTGCCGAAAACGCGGCGACAGGCATCGCCCCGATCGCCGCTGCCGCAACCGCCATATAGACGACCGTGCAGATCAGCATTGATCCGATGATGCCGATAGTGAGGTCGCGCGACGGGTCCTTCGCCTCTTCAGCGGCTGTCGAAACCGCATCGAACCCGTAGAAGGCGAAGAAAATCAGCGCCGCACCCGCCATCACGCCGACCGTGTTGCCGCCGATCTCTTCGGAGCCCCAGCCATAGGGGGCGAAGGGCTCGAGGTTGGCGGCGTCGAAGGCGGGGAGGGCAAGGAAGATGAAAAGCGCGAGCGCCGACATCTTGAGCAGCACGAGCAGCGTGTTCACGAACGCGCTCTCTCGCGTCCCGAGCGCAAGCAGTCCCGCGACAGCCATAGTGATGAGGACGGCGGGCACGTTGAGAATGCCGCCCGCGTGCGGCCCTGCGGCGAACTCGTGCGGGATCGTGAAGCCCCAGCTGTTCAGGAAGCCGACCGCATAGCCCGACCAGCCGACCGCGACCGCCGCGCAGACCACGGTGTATTCAAGCACGAGGCTCCAACCGACGATCCATGCCACGGGTTCACTCAGTGCCACGTAGGAATAGCTGTAGGCGCTGCCCGCGGCCGGCATCATCGTGGCAAGCTCCGCATAAGCGAGAGCGGCGCAAGCGCAGACCAGACCGGCAATTGCGAAGGATACGATCACGGCGGGGCCTGCCTTGCCCGCGCCTATGCCGATCAGCGTGTAAATTCCAGTGCCGACGATGGCGCCGACACCGAGTGCAACAAGATGAGGCCAGGTCAAGGTACGTCTAAGCGCGCGGTTCCCGGAATAGCTCTGCCAGTCGTCCAGGCCCTTGCGACGCCTGAAGATGTTTCCTGCCACGCCCGATGCCTCCTGCCATATTAATAGCAGCACATTGGCACGCAGTATGCGCGCAGGGAAGGCCTGCCCCCAGGGCCTCTAGAAAAGACGCCGGAGGGGGCAGGAAACGCGTGCTACGAGATCGCCTTCGTACGGCGCCGACGGCGCATCGCGACGACCCCGGCCAAGCCGAGACCGAATAGCCCCATAACGGCGGGCTCGCTCACGACATTGAGCGCATAGATGGCGAGGTTGCCCGTCTCCTCGTCGGCGACGGCGAGGAACGACTTGCCGTCACGCGTGAAGAAGCTGAGCCCTTCGGGCCGTCCGAGCAGGTCGGAAACAATCGCGCCCAGATATTTCGGCGCAACACCAAGGCCGAAGTCGGTGATGTCGAACGCCAGCACCGAGCCGAGGCTGCTGCCGTTCGACCGTTCGAGGCCGAGGAACAGCACCATGCGGCCATCAACGATGCCGATCTCGACCCCCTCGGGCTCCGGTCCCTTGTTGTCGCTGCGGCCGTCATCGAAGGCGTCCGGGAAACGTGCGGCCATGATCTGCTCGATCACATCGCCGCTGTCGAACACGCGGTTGCCGTTCTCGTCGAGGATCGAGAAGCTCCGGCCGCCAAAGGTGAAAAGCTCACCGTCTGCCGGACCTTCCGCACCAAGCGTGTTCGTGACGTTGAGCCGGTTAAAGATGCCGTAGTCGCCGAGCGTGCTGGCGCGCACTTCCTCGACGAAGCCATCCCATTCGCGGGCGTCACCTTCGTTGGCGGTCACGAAATAGGTCTTGCCGTTTGAGGTGAAGCTCTTGATCGCGTCCGGCATGTACATGCCGTAAACGCCTGCACGGCTCTGCAGATTACCCTTGATGCCGTCCTTGTCCGACGGGTCCAATCGGTTGGCGCCGGGCGCATAGCTCTTGAAACCGAGCGGGATGATGTCGGTGACGACGGGGCCGTCCGGCCCGTCCAGATTTACAACAGCGATGGCGTTGTTTTCCTGAAGCGTCACGAATGCGCTTTTGCCGTCGGGCGAAAAGGCCGTGTATTCGGGCTCAAGGTCCTGCGCGACCGATGCGCCCGGCCCAAAGATCCGCACGCCCTTGGCTTGAAGGTCCGACTTGCTGGCGTTGAACGCGCCGAAGCCAGCGGTTTTCACCGTTCCGGCGCTAAGGTTGATGTAGCTGATCGAGCCTTCGGGATCGACGCTGTCAGGCTTTCCGTAGCTCGAAGGCTCGCCTTCGTTCGCCACGAGAAGCTGCGTGCCGTCCGCCGAGAAGCTGACCTGATCGGGAAGCGCGCCCACTGTGTACGACTGCGGCGCAGCAGCGAGGTTCGCGAGATCGTAAACGAGGATGCGGCCCGGATCGGTCTTGTTCGCGGCCTGGATCGCGACCGCGACCTTGCCGCCGCCCACTGCGACGCTGTTCGCAGAGCCGCCCGCAAAATAGCTGTGCGTGTCGAGTGTACCGATCTCGGTGCTCGTTTTCGCATCGACGATTTTCACAAATGCGTTGTCGTCATTGAGTCCGACGACGAACACGCGGTCGCCGCTCGCGTCATAAGCGGGGATTTCGGAAGCGTCGCCGAGCGTGACGCTCGTCGTGCCGCGCACCTTCAGGGCGGCGGCGTTGGCAGGGAAGGCTGCGGCGGCGAGCAGGCCGGCGAGAACGGAAAGCGTGCGCATGTAATGAAGACCCCTTGTTAACCATTTGCCGGGGTCGGCTATGAGGCGCATTTTTTGGGTAAGTCGAGCCGCTCATATAAAGTTCACGCGGCTGTCACGGGATGGAAACGAACGCTACCCGATGTGTCGGGCTGGTTTACAAAACGCGCGCGTTTTTGATCTTTCGCACTGCGCTTACTGAAGGCGCATGAGTCCGCCTGTTGCAGGAATGCCGGCGATTCGTTCCTGATCCCAAAATTTTTCAGCGATTCGAATATAGGCGTCGGCAATACGGCTATGCATCGCGCGCTTTTCCGGGGATACGGATGCCCGGGCAAGGCGCCAGTGCTCGCCGGCACGGCGCATATGGTATTCGAAATCGCTCGGGATCAATGCCATTCTCCCCATCGGCGCCGCCTTTTCAGCACGGCTTGTCCGCTCTCGCAGGATGGCTGTCTTTGATCTTCGTCAAACCCCGACCGGTGTGATTTTCTCTTTGACCTGCTTTTTGACGCTGCATTGACCCGCTTCTCACGCGGCGGTCACGCTCGTGGACGATAAGGGGCCATCGCGAGGCGGACACGTTCCCCCCCAGCCCTTCCTCCCCGGTGTCCCCTCGCGAACCCCACAGCACAGGAGTTTCCCCGGAATGTTCTATGTCAGAAGCACAGCGATCGCGCTGGCGGCGGCGGCGACGGCCGGTCTCGTCAGTGCGTCTTCGCATGCCGAGCCGGTCTCCGTCGCGGTCAGCTTTGCCGATCTCGATCTCACAACGCTCGCAGGCGAGCGCGCCCTGCGTGAGCGCGCATCGGATGCGGTGTTTACTGCCTGCGGCACACGGCCAAGTGCAGAGATCGCGATGGAAATGGTCCGCCGCGCATGTGTCCGCAACACGTCGCTCACAGCGACAGCGCATGTCGACGCAGTGATTTCAAGCTCGCGAAACCTTGCGCAAGCCACGCTTCCCGGCACCGCCCATTAGTGTGCCGAGCGGGGAGGGGCGGCCTGGAGACTCCCGGGGCCGCCCCTTTTTCGCTATCGCTAGAACCCGATGCGGGCCGAAACGCCATAAAAGCGCGGCATCGCAGGATAGGCCGCGATCGTGCCCGGTTGCTCCGGCACCGCAAACGTGCCGAGGTGGTAGTACTTGTCGAACAGGTTCTCGACGAAGAATTCCAGCCGCCATTTGTCATCGGCCGATGCGACGCCGATACGCGCGTTGACGACGGCGAAGCCCTCGTTGTCCGCTATGCCGCGGCTCTGCGAACTCGTCGCCTGTTCGCTCTGGAAGCGGAAGTCGGCGTGCACGAGCGCGTTCAGCGTGTCGCTGAGCGGCGGTGTCCACGTCGCGGCGCCCGTAACCGTGTGGCGCGGAATCAGCGCGATCTGCTTGCCGGCTTCGAACTCGAGCGGCGTGCCGATTAGGTTGCTGCTATCCTTGATCTTCGCGTCGACAAGGCTGTAGCTGAGCTGGAAAGTCAGATCGCGTGCCGGTCGGATGGTGCTCTCCGCCTCCACGCCCTTCGACACTGTCTTGTCGACATTCATCGTGACGAAGCTATTCCCCGAAAACACCAGCTGCTGGTAGTTCGAGAAGTCCTGATAGAAGGCGGCGACGTTCAGCGTGAACGCGCGGCCCCACTGCGACTTGAAGCCGACCTCCCAGGAATCGACCTTTTCGCTGTCGAACTCCAGATCTTCGATCTGCCCGCCGTCGCCGCCGAGGATGACCGAGTCGAAGCCGCCGCGATCGAGGTTGTAGCCGCCCGATTTGTAGCCGCGATCATATCCGCCATAGAGCATGAAGTCCGGCGTGACCGCATAGGCGAGCTTCGCCGTCCCGGTGAGTTCGTTCTCGCTGCGGCTGCCCTTGTAAAGCCCGTTGAACTCGGGGTTCGTGGTCGGGTTGCAGGTCAGCAGAATGGCATCCGGCGCCAGCGTCGCGAGCGCGCCCGTCAGGATCGAGGTCGACGGATCGAGATAGAAGTCGCATGTCGGCGAGACCGCATTGAGGTTCGCGTTGATCTTCTTCTTCTCGTGGTTCCAGCGGAGGCCCAGCGTCAGCTTCAGAGTGTCGGTGATCTCGAACACGTTGTGCGTGAAGAGCGCGAGCGCCTCCGTCTTCACGCGGTAGCGATCGTCGATCTGGCCGTCGCCCTCGCTGCCGCCGGGCAAGGGCGAATTCAGCAGCGCGAACAGCGCCGGATCGCCCGCGGCGGCGGCTGCCAGCGCCGGGTTCAGGGCCATCAGGACCTGTCCGAATTCCGGAACGGCGGGGCCGAACGTGTCGAACAGCTCGAAGCCGCTCGGCGCGAACAGCGCGTCACTGTAGAAATTCGCCTGCGTGCCGAAGCGTACGCGGTCGGTCAGCGTCAGCTTCTCGTTAAGGTAGAAGCCGCCCACCAGCCAGTCGAGGCGATCGCCCAAGGCTGAACCCTGCAGGCGGATTTCCTGCGTGAAGTCGCGCAGACCCGGCTTGTATCCCTCACGATAGGCGCGGTCGAAGCCGGAAAAGTCGATGTCCTGGTTGCGGCGCACGTCCCAGTCGCGCCACGCGGTGATGGAGGTCAGCGTAACGGCCTCGAAGTCATACGTGACCTCGGCGGAAACGCCCCACTCTTCAACGGCTTCGTCGTAGCTCCGGCCCGGTGTCGCAGCCGTCCGGCGCTCTGAGGGCTTTCCCGTATAGATGCCGGTAAACCCAGCAAGCAAAGCGCCGAGCTGAATGGCCGGAGCCGTCGGGCCCTCAACGACGCTTACGGCGCCGCAGCACTGCTCGTCGGTCTTCGAATAGTCGGCGATGAACCGTATCTTCAGGTCGTCCTTCTCGACCAGCGTCTGTCCGCGCAGCGTATAGCGGTCGAGGTTGTTGAACCTGCGATCCGAATTCACATCGCGGATGTAGCCGTCGCGCTCGCGATATATGCCGTCGAGGCGCAGCGCCACCGTGTCGGTTACGCCGCCCGTGATGCCGCCCTTCAGCGAGATCGCGTCGTAATTGCCGTAGCTCACTTCGGCATAGCCGCCGAGATCGAACGAGGGGCCTTCGGTGATGAGGCTGAGGGCACCTGCGGACGTGTTGCGGCCGAAGAGCGTGCCCTGCGGGCCGCGCATCACCTCGACACGGTCGATCGGCGGAAGCTCGGCAAGCGCAAGCCCCGCGCGGGCCCGGTAGACTCCGTCGATGAAAACGCCGACGGCCGGCTCGAAACCGGGATTGTCGCCTGCGGTGCCGATGCCACGGATCGAAAGCGAGGTGCCGGTCGCGGCAGACTGGCCGGTGAAAACCTCAAGGCTGGAGCTCAATTGCTCCAGGCCGCGAATATCGGTGACACCCGCGTTGTTGATAAGATCGCCGCTGATCGCGGTGACGGCGATCGGCACATCCTGCACGGTCTCGGCGCGGCGCGTGGCGGTGATGACAATTTCGTTGGCGCTCAGATCGTCCTCGACAGCGGCGGTCTGGACGTCCTGGGCGAAAGCGGGGGCAGCGAGGGCGCAGCACGCGGCACCCAGCAAGAGCGAACGCTTCACAAATGATCTCCTGAACGAAGGGGTGGATGTCCCAACATTGTTTCGTTTGGTTAATCACACCGAATGGTTAAGGCTTTCTCTCCTCGCGGGTGTAAGCGCCGAAGCAACGGGGTCGCAGACCGACCCGAACCCCGGCTATTCGAGCGAGCGTTCCATGCGAACGGCGCTATTCTTCGCCTTCCCGGCCTACCGTGTCGAAAGCAACGCGCGTGCCGGATCAATTGCAGCGCTGATGTGCCCCAGGGGAGGCAAGCGCAAGCCTCCGGCCTCCGCGCAAACGAAAAGAGCGGCCCGAAGCAGGCCGCTCTTTCAGAACGATAGCGTGTTTGCGATCAGGCAGCGGCGACTTCGGTCGCTGACGCCGATCCGGTTTCTGGATCGCGCAGCACATAGCCGCGGCCCCACACCGTTTCGATGTAATTCTCGCCGCCGCACGCGGCTGAAAGCTTCTTGCGCAGCTTGCAGATGAACACGTCGATGATCTTGAGTTCCGGCTCGTCCATGCCCCCGTAAAGGTGGTTCAGGAACATTTCCTTGGTGAGCGTCGTACCTTTGCGGAGCGAAAGCAGCTCCAGCATCGCATATTCCTTGCCGGTCAGATGCACGCGGGAGCCGTCGACGTCGACCGTCTTGGTGTCGAGGTTCACGCCGAGCTTGCCGGTCTTGATCACCGATTGCGAATGACCCTTCGAGCGGCGGACGACGGCGTGGATGCGCGCCACCAGCTCTTCCTTGTGGAATGGCTTCGTCACGTAATCGTCGGCGCCGAAGCCGAGGCCGCGAACCTTCGATTCCATCTCGTTCTGGCCCGAAAGGATAAGGATCGGCGTCCCGACCTTCGCAAGCCGAAGCTTCTTCAGCACGTCATAGCCGTGCATGTCGGGCAGGTTCAGGTCGAGAAGAATGATGTCGTAGTCGTACAACTTGCCGAGATCGAGGCCTTCTTCGCCAAGATCCGTGGTATAGACGTTGAAGCCTTCGCTCGAAAGCATCAGGTCGATGCTCTTCGCCGTGGTCGCGTCATCTTCGATCAGCAGAACCCGCATTGAGTAGCCCTCTTCATGTCCCCCAACGGCAAACAGCCAATCCCGGCCCTGCCGCGTACAATCCGTTAACCATGCCCGTTATGGGTTACAAAGGTTAACGCCGCGTAAAAGTTAACGCGACTGCGCTTTGAATTGTTCCTGTGGCACTTGAGTCACGGTTTGTTTCGTTTTAAATCAGTTATGGAATCTGGGCGGCAAGGCGGCATTAACTACGCACGGGCATACTGGCCCCATGCGCTGTCAACGCCCCTCGATTCCTGGAGATACAGTCAAGCTTCGCGCGGAACCGCGGGGGCGCGCGCTGTGAAGACGCCGTATGACGATGACCGCAGGTTGAGGCGCAACGAACTGGACGATATCCGCCAGGCGCTCGTCGGCGCCGAAGCGCAGCTTTCGGTTTTTGCCGGGGCGATCGTCGATGCCGATGCGACGCTGCGCCGGGAGCGGGAGGCACGGGCGGCAGGGCCTCCGTTCGATATCAGCCCGGATGCGGCCGTGCGCCGATCTGAGATGCTCCGTCTTGCGCGGGAGCTTGCGCGGCTCGAAGACGAGATCGAGCGCCTGCGTGCCGCGTTGCTCGTGAAGTTCGAGGCGTTGCGCCCGATCGAGACCGCCAGCGAGGACTATTGCACCGCGAAGCGCGCGGAAGCCGCCCGGAAGGGGACGGTTTTGTCCGATGATGCTGCACGCGGTAGCGTTGGCACCTAGCGCAAACGACCGGCAGCCGCACTGCGGCAACGACCGGCTTTTTTGCAACGGCTATGGTTTGCCCTGAGGTGCAAACCCGACGCGGCCGTTTCACGCGACCTGCTTCGTGAGGCCGAGCCGGCGCGATCTTGCATTCTGCGGCGGCGGCAAACACCGAAGTGGCGCCGCTGAGCTTGGTAAAGCTCATGATACCCGCAATGATGAAGAACCTGACGAAACGCATGATTGGTCTTCCTCCGCTATGGGAGGCAGCCATGGAGCGGCGGCGCGGGCGGGGAGGGGACGGCCCCGCGCCGCCGCGGTTCGGGCGATCATCGGTTAGCGGCGCCGGTGCGAGGGTGGGGACCGGCCCCGGTTTCCGATTACGCCGCGAGTGCGTGGGCGCACATGGCGCCGACATGACGATGATCGGTGCCGCAACAGCCCCCGAGCACGGTGAGCGCAGGGAGGGCCCTCAGCAGCGCGGCATTCTGCGCTCCGAGTTCGTCGGGATTGCCGTCATCGAGTTCGGGCGCTTCGTTCAACTCGGCGTGACTCATCCGCGATGCGTTGGTGCGAAGTCCGCGCACGCGCCGCGTCCAGTCGCCGCTTGTTTTGAGTACAGCGCCGAAGTGATCGGGGTGGGCGCAGTTGATCATGTAATAGGCGGGAAAGCCCCCTGTTGCATCATCGACGGCGTTGATCGCCTCGGCAAGTGATTGACCGGTGGGCAGGCAGCCGTCCGTCTCCAGCGTGAACGACAGCGCGGCGGGAAGCCCTGCAGCTTTTGCGGCGCGGGCGATGCCGATGGCCTCTGGCGTATTGGTCATGGTGATCGCCGTCACCATGTCAGCGCCCGCTTCGGCGAAGGTTCTTGTCTGGAAGGCGTGGTAATCGAGGGCCGCGTCGACGCTCATGATTGCATCTGCCACGTAGCCGTCGCCGCGCGGACCGATGCAGCCGCTGACGACGACGGGCATCTGATCATTCGCATACCTAGACTTGAGTTCGTGCATCAACGCGATCGACTCGCGGTTGCTCTCGGCGAGCGCTGCCTCGGAGTAGCCGAGCAGCGCCCCCCAGTCAGGACTTGCCCGCCACGTTGGGCTCTCGAGGATGAAGCCAGTGCCGTTCGCCTGCGCAATCTCCAGATAGCGGAGGTAGTAGGCGTGAAGTGTCCTGCGGCCTTCCTGCGTGCGCATGAGGTCGAATGCAGCAAAATGCGGCAGATCGATGCCGTCGTGGAAAATCAATGTGGTTTCGAGGCCGCCGTCCGTAAGGAAAAGGCGATCACCAAGCTGTGGCAACGTCTTGAAAGTGTTATGCATGAACAATGGTCTCCGTGCGCCGTTCGTCGGCCTGTCGCGGTTGAACATCGTCCAAAATCAGAGCGCTCTCTAGAAGGTGAGTGGTGCACAAATACTGATCTCCAGTATTTCTTTTTAGATCAGCGGCTTGTTTTGCCCGGACCTTTTTTACTGTGCGCAGAGCGCTACCGCGAAAATTAGCAAACCGTACCATTGGTATGGTAAACGTAGGTTCTGAAATCGGGCAGAGGGAGCGAATGAATGCGCCGATGACTTTGACGTCCCGCAAGGGCATGACGCGCGGGGAGGCGACGCGCGACCGCATTTTGGAGATTGCGGAAGCCTCCGTGCTGGCCAAAGGGTTTTCCAACACGTCGATCGACGAGATCATCGCCGCGGCTGAAATCACCAAGAGCGGATTTTTCTATCATTTTCGCGACAAGACCGATCTTGCGAAAGCGTTGCTGGAGCGGTTCATTCACGACGACAACGCCAAGCTCGACGCGATCTTTGCGCGCGCCCGGGATCTCTCCGACGATCCGCTACATGGTTTCCTCATCGGGTTGAAGCTCTTCGCCGAGATGATGGCGGAACTGGAAACCACGCATCCGGGCTGCATGGTTGCTGCGGTTGCGTATCACGATAAACAGTTCAATACTGAGGTGCGCGGGCTCAATGCTGCTGCAGTGCTCGGCTGGCGAAGCCGTTTTCTTGCCGCGCTTGAGGAGATCGCCGAGCGATATCCGCCGCGCGCCGACGTCAACCTTTCAAACCTAGCCGATATGCTCTCGGCACTGGCAGATGGCGGCATCATCCTGTCGCGCGTGCTGGATGAGCCGCGCCTCCTGTCCGAGCAGATTCTGCTCTATCGCACGTTCATTCGTCTGGTCTTCATCGGCGCGGGAGATTGAGGGTCAGGCCTGTAGGGTGGAAAGCCGCAGCGTTTGCGCGAGCACGATCCGACCTTCGACACTTTCCACCTCAAGCCTGATTTCCGGATCGCGCTGTTCCCAGTCGATGAGGATGCGGCCATAGTTCTGGCCCATGAACCCCTCGCCGACGCGTAGTCGGTTCGGGCCGAGGAACGGCCAGACTTCGGTGAGACCCGACGACGTGAGATCATAGAGTGGATACGGTACGCCCTCGGCGAGCCGCGAGAGCTCGGCGTAATGCGTATCGCCTGAGATCATGATGAGGCCGTTCACGTCGGCGAAGTCGATGAGATCGAGCAGGCGCTGATGATCGGCCTGATAGTTGATCCACGCTTCATAGCCGGGCGCATCGGCCAGAACCTGCGTCGAGGACGCGAAGATGCGCAGGTCGGCGGGCTGCTTGAACTCCGCCTCCAGCCATTCCCACTGCTCGGCGCCGAGCATGGTCGCGGCGGGGTCGCTGTTCACCAGATAGGGTCCGCGATCCTTCGGCTCCTCGGTGATGCCGATGAGGCCGGAGCGGAACCAGCGGTTGTCGGGCATGATGATCTGCACGCGCCGGCCCTCGGGGCCGATGATCGTGCTCGTGTAGTTGCCCGCCCGGCTGCGGCGCGGGCTCGCCTTCGGCTCCATCCAGAAATCGAGGAAGATGTCCTTTGATGCCTGCTTCATAGGATACTCGCGCCCGGCATCGTTCTCGCCGTAGTCGTGATCGTCCCAGATCGCGAGGCAGGGCGTCTTGCGGCGCAGGCGCTGGAAGCCTGACTTGGCGGCAAGCTTCGCGTATTTGGCGCGCAGCACATCCATGTCGCGCGTGTCGCCGTAGATATTGTCGCCGAGGAAGAGGAACAACTGCGGGTCGAAAGCGTCGACCCGGTCCCAGATCGGCTGCGGCTTGTCCTGATGCGCGCACGAGCCGAACGCGATGCGGCTGAGCGCAGTTTCGCCAGCGAGGGCGACGCTGGGGAGCGCGGCAAGCGCCGCGCCCCCCGCCATCACTTCGCGGCGGCTGACGCCTGCCATTAGAACGCGGCTTTCAGCGTCGCGAACACCTGGCGCGGTGCGGCGACCATCAGCGTCTGCGAGTCACCGCTGGTGCTGAAGCCGTTGGTGCCCACGGTCGATACGTATTTCTTGTCGAGAAGGTTGGTGCCGCTCACCTGCAGCTCATAGCCTTCCGCGATGCGCCAGCCGATGCTGGCGTCGACGATCGCGCGGCCGCCGACCGAGGCGTCATTCTCGTAGCTGTAGTAGCGCTTCGACATGTAGTTCACGCCGATGCGTCCGAAGAACAGTTCGCCGTCGTAGCTGAGTTCGCCCTTGGCGAGGTGCTTGGGCGCATCGACCGTGGTTTTGCCCTTGGTGAGGGCAACAACCCGAATTGCATTCGGATCGGAGGCGTCGATCACGTCGTCGCGATAGGTGGAGTCGTTGTAGCTGTAAGAGGCGAAGAGCTTGAAGCCTGCGCCGAGCTTCACTTCGCCTGCGGCTTCGAGGCCGTAGGAGCGGACCGAACCGACGTTCTGAAGCACGGCCGGATTGCCCTGAATACCGGCGCCTTGTGCGAAGGAAAGCAGGCGGTTGCGGAAGTTTACGTAGTAGCCGCCGAGGACACCGTTGAAGCTGCCACCGCGGAAGCGGATGCCGGCTTCGTAAGTGTCTGATTCTTCAGGCTTAAGTGTGCCTTTGATGGCGTTGAAACCATCTTGCGTGGTGCCGAAGGGGCCGCCGGTGGAGGAAGCGGTGAAGGCGCGCGCGACCTGCGTGAAGCCGCCGAACATCTCGAGGTAGTCGTTGATTTCGTAGGCGAAACCGGCGTGCGGCTGGAACCAGTCTTCGGCCTTGATCTTGCCCTGCGCGAAGGTGCTGACGACGATCGGCGTCGCTTCGTTGGTGACCTTGAAGCCCTTCCAACCGAGCGTGATCGTCGCGGCGCCGAGTGTGATGCGGTCTTCGACGTGATACTGCAGCGTTTCGGTGTCGAAATCCGATTCCCACTGCGTGAAGAACGGATCCTTCTGGAACTTGAGTGAATTCCGTGACGGGCTCAGGCGATCGGTGAGGCCGTAGAAACGCCGCGCCTGCTGGAAGTCGTTCTTCTCGTACCAGCCGCCCACGGTGATTTCGTTGAAGCCGATCTCGCCGGTGATGCTGCCGAACAGACCCTTGCGGTCGATGTCATATTCGGTCGTGCGGATCGAAAGCGGCGCACCGCCCGGTGTCTGCACATAAGGCGTATACCAGAGGCCCTGGCCTTCGTTGTTGTGCCAATAGCCCTTGAGCGCGACGCTGACCATGTCGGAGACCGGCGCTTCAACGCCCAATGCGGCAACATAGTCTTTGCGGAGACCAGCGGCATTGAAATAGGCGTCGTCGATGGTCGCGAAGGGAGCCGGAAGAGCCGTGCCCGCCCAATAGGCGTCGGCGACCTGAACCGCGAGGCGGTAGTCGCCCGAGATATTGTCCCAGTCATAGCCGAGGCGATCGATCATCGTGCTCGACATGTCCTGATAGTCGTTCTCGCGGCGGTCGGAGACGCTGAGCGTCGCGGTGACGCGCGCGTCGCCGAGTGCGGCGACGGCCTTGGCGTTCACCATGTGATGGCGCTGCTTGCCCACGCCCTTCCACTTGTCCATGCCGAGATAGCCATAGGAGATGTATGCGCCCGTGCCTTCGGCGCCGCCGATCTCGCCGCTTTCGAGGCGAGCGAAGGCGCGGATCGTGTTCTCGGTGCCGTAGCTGCCCGACGATTCGAGCCCGAAGTCGGGGGCGGGGGCGCGCGAGAAGAATTCAACGGTGCCGCCGAGGTTGTTCGTCGCCTGCGTACCGAGACCACCGGAACCCTGCGAAACGCGGGTGAGGCCGATGTTTTCGGGGCTGATCGCACGGTTGACGTGCAGGCCGTTGACGTTGCCGTAGCTGTGGTCGCCAAGCGGAATGCCATCGAGCGTGAAGCCGAGCTGGTTCTGGTTGAAACCGCGGATCGAAAGGCGCTGCGACCATTCATAGGCGCCGAAGGCGTCTGCAGACTGGAAGTTCACCGAAGGCAGCTTCTCGATCGATTTGAGCGGGCTCGTGCCCGGCGCCAGAAGCGCGATGTCGGCGGCATCGAGTTCCTGCACCTGCCGGGTTTGGCCGGAGCCGAACACGACGATTTCTTCATCGAGTGCAGCGGTCTCGGCGGCGGCCTCGCCGTTTTGGGCGAAGGCGGAATTGGAAAGCACGAAAAGACTGCTGGCGGCCAGCAACACGGCGCAAGTCGAACGCATGAAATCCCCCAATAAGTGCGGTAAAACGCGGTTGGCGGCGGAGGCCTAGGCGCGGCGTATGACGGCGCTATGCGATTGATATGAAGCTTTTTTGCACGCCCGATTGCAGATCGGAGGCGTTGCCGAATTGCTGCGAATGATTTGTATTATCTTGATGAATTGAGTGTCATTCATTGATCAGGTCGATCAGCTTCACGCAGAAAATGCGTTGGCGGTTGCGCGCGGCCGCAGGTAGCCTTGATGCTGAAATCGGGCCTGCGTCCGCGCCGCGCCGGTTTTCACGATCGATCATTGAGGAAGGAGAGGGATCATGGGACTTCAAGGCACGAAGACCGAAGACAATCTGAAGGCTGCTTTCGCGGGTGAGAGCCAGGCGAACCGCCGCTATCTCTATTTCGCGCAGAAAGCCGACGTGGAAGGCTACAACGATGTGGCCGCGGTGTTCCGCTCGACGGCGGAAGGCGAAACGGGCCACGCGCACGGCCACCTCGAATATCTCGAAGAGGTGGGTGATCCGGCCACCGGCCTCGCGATCGGCTCGACGTCCGACAATCTGAAGTCGGCGATCGCGGGCGAGACGCACGAATATACCGATATGTATCCCGGCATGGCGCGCACCGCGCGTGACGAAGGCTTCGACGAGATCGCCGACTGGTTCGAGACGCTCGCCAAAGCCGAAAAAAGCCACGCCGGCAAGTTTCAGAAGACGCTCGACACGCTCGACGCCTGAGAGGGCAAGAGCGGCAAGATCGTCCGCTGTGGGAGGCGAGGGGTGGGTCCGCGGGACCGGAGCCGCCCCTCCCATGGCCTCGAAAGCAGCGCTGCGAGCGTCCGTTCGGACGCACGGCAACAGTTCCCTTGCCGCTTCGAGGGACAGGCAGACACGTGTTTCGTGTGGGAATTCGCGCCGTGCGTCCGACCGGGCGCTTTTTTGAAGCCAGAACCGTTGGGGGACGCCGATGCGTGAGGGCAGTCTGGAGGCGCCGACGCGCCATCCGATCGATTGGGAAAACCCGGATTTCTATGACGACGCGAAGCTCGAAGCCGAGCTGACGCGCGTGTTCGATATCTGCCACGGCTGCCGCCGCTGCTTCAACCTGTGCGACAGCTTTCCGACCCTGTTCGATCTCATCGACGAATCGCCAAGCGGCGAGATCGACGGGCTCGATCCGAAGACCGACTACAAGCCGGTCGTGGACGCCTGCACGCTCTGCGACATGTGCTTCATGACCAAGTGCCCCTACGTGCCGCCGCACGAATGGGCCCTTGATGTACCGCACCTAATGCTCCGCGCGCGTGCCGTCGAGCATCGCAAGGGAGAGACACGCCTGGCCGACGCCGAACTTGCGAAGACCGACCGAAACGGCAAGCTCGCGAGCTTCCTGTCGCCGCTTGCCAACTGGGCGACGGATATCGGAAACGGCCTGACACGCACCGTGATGGAAAAGACCGCGGGCATCGACCGGGAGGCGTGGCTGCCGCCCTTTGCCGACACGCCGCTTGATCGCCGCGGCGATCTCGATCGGATCGAAGCCGACGCGGCGGCGCCTGCCGCCGGGCGCAAGGTGGCGCTTTATGCGACGTGCTTTGCGAACTGGAACATGCCCGGGCCGGGCGAAGCGGCGGTGAAGGTTCTGAAGGCGAACGGCGTCGAAACGCGTACCGTCTATCCCGGCTGCTGCGGGATGCCCAAGCTGGAGAATGGCGACCTTGCGGCCGTCGCCGCTCAGGCGCGAAGCGTTGCGGCCGCCTTCGCACCGCTCATCGATGATGGCTTCGACGTTGTGGCGGTGACGCCGTCGTGCGCGCTGATGCTGAAATTCGAATGGCCCCTGATGCTGCCGAACGATCCGCTGGTGGCGAAGCTGGCCAGGGCGACGTTCGACATCACCGAATACGTGGTCGATATCGCCAAAAAAGAGGGGCTCGCGCCCGGTATGCAGCCGCTCGGCGGCGACATCGCGATCCATCTGCCCTGCCATAGCCGCGCGCAGAACATGGGGCAGAAGGGCGCGGAGATGCTGCGGCTGATCCCGGAGGCGAAAGTCGGCGTCGTCGAACGCTGCTCCGGCCACGGCGGCAAGTGGGGCATGTTCAAGGAAAACTTCGCCACCGCGCTCAAGATCGGCAAGCCGGCGGGCCGCGCCATGTTGAAGACCAACGCCGCCTTCATGGTTTCGGAATGCCCGCTCGCCGGGCCGCATCTCAAGCAGGTGATGGAGCGTGAGGGCGGGGAAAGCGTTCCCCAGCAGGTGCCGCATCCGATTGAACTGCTCGCCAAAGCCTACGGGCTTTAAAAGAAAGACGCTCTATGTCCCGCGAAACCCGCGCTATCGAACCCGCCGACATCATGGATATGCGCGCCTACGGCGAGCAGCGGAAGGCGCTGCGGCTGGGGCAGGTCGAACAGAAGAAAAAGCGCCGTCTTTCGGTTGGACCGCACGTCACGGTGTTCTTTGAATCGTATGACAGCATGTGGCTGCAAATTCATGAAATGCTTTACATAGAGCGCGGCGGACCTGAGCAGATCCCGGACGAACTCGCAGCCTATAATCCGATGATTCCGAACGGCCGCGAACTCACCGCGACGCTGATGTTCGAGATCGACGACCCCAAGCTGCGCGCCTCCATTCTCGGGCGTCTCGCCGGCGTCGAGGATCATATCTATCTGCACCTCGGCGAAACGCGCATCGCGGCCGTGCCCGAAGGCGACGTCGAGCGCAGCCGGGAGGACGGCAAGGCGTCCTCCGTGCATTTCCTGCATTTCCCGTTCACGAACGCGCAGATCGCCGAATGGCGCAGCGGCCGCGGCACGGTGATCTTCGGGATCGATCATCCGCACTACGGCCACATGGCCATCATCGGCCCGGAGATGCGGGACGAACTGGGCCGGGACTTCGCCTAGAGTGCGGTCGCCCGATTTCCGCGCGGGCCTGCGAAGAACCAAACGAGTAGGCCGACCAGCGGGAATATGATGATGCCTATCGTCCATGCGATTTTGACGCCGGTTGTCGCGCCGCTGTTCCAGACGCTCAGCAACGCCCAGATGTCGAGCGCAAGAATAACAAGGCCGATAAGTCCATATTCCATGATTTGAATCTCCTGTTTGTCAGGCACTTTTGCCTTTGGCTGCCGCACGGCGGGCAGCTTCGAGTTCGGCGGCCTCGGCACCGTCAACGGCCTTCGCCGCCTCGCGCGCCTTGGTATCCACCTTGCCGGACTTTGCGAATGCGTGCTGCGCGTCCTGATATTTGCGCGCGCCTTCGTAGCTGCCTTCGCCTTCCAGCTTCAGGTTCGATTTTCGGTCTTCCATGAAACCCTCCATATCGTACCCGCTCATCCATCGAACGCAGCAGGGTCGGGAAGGTTGCGCCGTCAGCGGATGAGTTTGCCGCCCTTCATCACATGGTCGATGCGTTCAAGCACGCTGATATCCGCCAGCGGGTCGGCGGCAACGGCGACCAGATCGGCATAGCGTCCCGGCGCGACGACGCCGACATCTGCCGATTTGCCCATCAGCGCCGCCGCGCTCGTGGTGGCGGACTGGATCGCCTGCATGGGCGTCATGCCGTAGCGCACCATGTATTTGAACTGGCGGGCGTTGAGCCCATGCGGGAAGACGCCCGCATCGGTGCCGTAGGCGATCTTCACGCCCGCCGCGACGGCCTTGCGGAAGCCGATGCGCTGCGCCTCCGTCGTTTCGAAGTTCTTGCGCATGATCTCTTCGGGCCAGTGTTCGGCCTTGCCCATCTCGTCGATGAAATCGCCGTTGTAGACATCCATCACCAGCCACGCGCCTTTCTTCTTCGCGAGCTGGATGGCCTCGTCGTCGATCAGCGAGGCGTGCTCAATGGAGCGGACGCCGCCATTGAGTGCGATCTTGATGCCTTCGGCGCCGTGCGCGTGCGCTGTGGCATAGCTCTTGTAGCGCGCGGCTTCATCGGCAGCGGCGCGGACTTCAGCCTCGGTCATCTCGGGCGCGCCGGGCTCGGTGCCCGCTGCGAGCACCGCGCCCGTCGCGATCAGCTTCAGAAAGTCGGCGCCGCGCTGGAAGAGCATTCGGGATTTCGATTTGACCTCGTCCGGCCCTGCGGCGACCCCCATGCGCATGATCTCCGGGATCTCCACGTCGGGCGCCATACCCGTCACCTCGCCGCCGCCGCCGGGCACGGTGATGTAGGCGCCCGCGACCACCATGCGCGGGCCTTCAATGTAACCCGCTTCGATCGCATTCCTCAGCGACACGTCTCCGAAGGCGCGGAACGTGCCGACGTCACGCACGCTCGTGAAGCCCGCGTTCAGCGTGTCGCGCGCGTTCTTCGCGCCGATGAACGCAATGTCCTCAGCCGAATGAAGGAGGGGCTCGGCGACATTGCTGGTCTGGCCCCAATCGGAGAGGTGCGTGTGCATGTCGATGAGGCCGGGGAGGACAGTGAAGCCGGACCAATCCAGCACCTTGCCGTCGGCGGGCGGCGCATAGGGCGTGACGGCCGCAATGCGCCCGTCCTCGATGCGGATCAGCCGGTCGGTGAGGACCTTGCCGGTTTCGGTGTCGATCATCCGCCCGGCGCGCACGTAGGAGGTTTCCGCGAAGGCCGAGGTGGCGATCACGCCGGCTGCGATCAGCGCGCAGGAAATCCGCTGTAGAATCGTCATCCGTCCCTCCCTGTCCTCGTGTATCCTGCTGGACTACTATACACGCGTCAAATAGGAATTCGCCGATGATCATCGGGGGACTCATCGCAAGCATATCGCTCGCCCTCATCGCCATCGGCGTGATGACGACGCTCGTCCCCTTGTACGCAACCGGCCTCGGCTTCACCCCGCACCATATCGGTTGGATCGCCGGCATTTATTATGTGGGCTTCCTGATCGGGCCCTGGCTCGCCCCGCCGTTGGTGCAGCGACTGGGCAGCGGACGCGCGTTCGCCGTCGCCGCGCTCCTCGCGCTCGGCGGCATCATCGTGCTGCCGCTGTTCCCTGAGCCTGCGGCATGGGCTGCGTTTCGCTTCGTCTCGGGCACAGGCTTCGCGCTGCTCTACATCCTCGCCGAAGCCGGCTTGAACGCCGAGGTCGACAACGCCGGGCGGGGGCGGCTGCTCTCGCTCTACATGATCGCGAGCAAGGCGGCGCTCATCACCGGCCAGTTCGTCGTCGGACTGCTCGGCGTGAGCGGCTGGGCGCCGTTCGTCGTGGCTTCGACGGTGGTGGCGCTGGCCGCGATCATGCGGTTGAACATTCCCGTCGGCATTGCGCTCCCCGCGGCCGGCAGACTGCGGCCGCTGCGCATGATCCGCGCTGCGCCCGTCGCGATGGCAGGCTGCGCCCTCTACGGGCTGGGGGAGGCCTCGCTCTACGCGCTGGGGCCGGTCTATGCGCGCGCGATCGGGATGAGCGTCGCCGAGGTCTCGACCTTCATGACGGCGGTGCTGCTCGGCGCGGCCTTCGCGCAGTGGCCGCTCGGCTGGCTTTCCGACCGTATCGACCGGCGGCGCGCGATCCTGATCGGTGCAGTCGGTACTGTGATTGCGGGCTGCGCGCTTGGGCTTCCAGCGCGGCCGGGATTCGTCGTTGCCTTGGCTGGTGGATTTGTGATCGGCGGCTGCCTGCTGCCACTCTATGGCCTTCTCGTCGCGCTCGGGAACGATAGCGTCAGCCGGGAGGAGCGTGTGGAAATCGGCAGCGGGCTCGTCTTCGCCTATGCCGTCGGTGCGATGGTGGGGCCTCCCGTGGCGGCTGCGCTGATGGAGATGTCAGCCCGGGGCCTGCCGCTGTGGCTTGCGGGGCTCTACGCAGTGCAAACGCTTGTGCTTCTAACAGCGCTGCGCCGGCGGGTACCGCTCGCCCAGCCGCTCTGAAAGGACTTGTGAAGTACGCCTTTCTGTTATACACTTGTCTAATATAAATTGGAGGGTGGATGGCGACCAAGGCGACAGCGACGATCCAGGCGGATCCCGACGCGGGATGGAGCCTGCCGGCGTGGACCTATTCGGACCCGGAGTTCTTCGCGGCTGAGATGCAGCGTGTTATCCGACCTTCGTGGCAGGTGGTGTGCCACCAGAGCGACGTGCCGAATGTCGGCGATTACCATACGCTCGAATATCTCGGCGAAAGTATCATCGTGGTGCGCGGGCAGGACGGTGACGTCCGCGCTTTCACCAATGTCTGCCGCCACCGCGGCGCGCGGCTCGTCGACGGGCCTTCGGGCTGCGCGGTCGCGAAGAAGCTGACCTGCCCGTATCACGCATGGTCGTTCGATCTTGAAGGCAAGCTCGTCGGCGTGCCGCTGAAACAGAGCTATCCGGGGCTCGACCAATCGAAGCACGGCCTCGTGCCCGTTGACCTCGACGTCTGGCGCGGCTTCATCTTCGTACGGCTCGAAAATGACGGCGGGCCTTCTGTGGCCGAAATGATCGCGCCCTATGACCATGAGGTGGAGCCGTACCGCTTCGAAGATCTGCGCGCATTCGGTCGCGTTACGCTGCGGCCGCGTCACGTGAACTGGAAGAACGTGGGCGACAATTATTCGGACGGGCTGCACATCCCCGTCGCGCACCCCGGCCTCACGCGGCTGATGGGGAGCGGCTACGGCGTCGAGGCGCAAGAGAACGTCGACAAGATGTGGGGGCCGATCCGGGAACGGCTTTCCAACAACCCGTCCGAGAAGGCGTACCAGAAGTATTTGCCGCATGTGCCGTACCTGCCGGAGGAGCGGCAGAAACTGTGGACCTATTTCAAGCTGTGGCCGAACGTCGCCTTTGATATCTACCCGGATCAGGTCGATTTCATGCAGTGGCTGCCGGTCTCCCCGACCGAAACACTGATCCGCGAGATCAGCTATGCTGTGCCCGATGATCGCCGCGAGATGAAGGCCGCGCGCTATCTGAATTGGCGCATCAACCGGCAGGTGAATGCCGAGGACACTTGGCTGATCAGCCGCGTGCAGGATGGCATGGCATCGGAGAGCTTCACGGTCGGTCCGCTCGCGGAGACGGAGGTCGCGCTCCGCAACTTCTGCCGCAAGATCCGCGGCCTGATCCCGGAAGCGCGCCAGCACCGTTCACCACCGCCGGGATGGAGCCGGCGCCCGCACGCTGCGAATTGAAAACACAAAAGAAACAAAAAATACAGGGGTGCTGTCATGACCAAACGCTATGACGCCGTGATCATCGGCGGCGGCCACAACGGCCTTGTTTGCGCCTTCTATCTCGCGCGGGCGGGCCTGAAGGTGCGTATGCTCGAACGCCGCGATGTGATCGGCGGTGCCGCCGTTACCGAGGAGTTCCACCCGGGCTTCCGCAATTCGGTGGCGAGCTACACGGTGAGCCTGCTTAATCCCAAGGTGATCGCCGACATGCGGCTTGCGGACCACGGTTACCGCGTGATCGAGCGGCCGGTTTCCAACTTCCTGCCGCAGGACGACGGCCGCTACCTGATGCTCGGCGGCGGGCTGGAGCGCACGCAGGCGGAGTTTCGCAAGTTCTCCAATCGCGACGCGGACGTGCTGCCGCAATATTACGACGCGCTGGAAACGGTGGCCGACGTGCTGCGCGACCTGTCGCTGAAGGCGCCGCCCAACGTCGGTGACGGCGTGAAGACGCTGATCGATGCCGCGCGGCAGGGGCGCCGCCTCGCCGGACTGCCGATAGAGAAGCAGCGCGACGTGCTCGACCTGTTCGTGAAATCGGCGCGCACCTTCCTCGACAGCTGGTTCGAGAGCGAAGCGGTGAAGGCGGCGTTCGGCTTCGACGCGGTGGTCGGCAATTACGCGAGCCCCGACACGCCGGGTTCGGCCTATGTGCTGCTCCATCACGTATTCGGCGAGGTGAACGGCAAGAAGGGCGCGTGGGGCCACAGCATCGGCGGTATGGGCAAGATCACCGAGATCATGGCGAAGGTGTGCCGCGACCTCGGCGTCGAGATCAGTCTGGAGAGCCCGGTCGACAAGGTGCTCGTGGACGGCGGCAAGGCGGTCGGCGTGCGGCTTTCGGGCGGCGAAGAGATCGCGGCGGAGCGCGTGATCGCCAACGTGGGCCCGCGCCTGCTGTATGACCGGATGATCGACGCGGCCGATCTGCCGGCAGATTTCCTGCGCCGCATCCGCGCCTTCAAGACCGGGTCAGGCACGTTCCGCATGAACGTGGCGCTTTCGGAGCTGCCACGCTTCACGAGCTTGCCCGAGCCGGGCGAGCATCTGCAGAGCGGCATCATCATCGCACCGACGCTTGATTACATGGACCGGGCCTTTCTCGACGCCAAGCAGTTCGGCATGTCGAAGAGGCCGATCGTCGAGATGCTGATCCCGTCGATCGTCGACGACAGCCTCGCACCGGCGGGGCAGCATGTCGCCAGCCTGTTCTGCCAGCAGTTCGCACCCGAGCTGCCGGACGGGCGCAGCTGGGATGACGAGCGTGAGACGGCGGCGGACGTGATCGTCGATACGGTGGAGGCTTATGCGCCGGGCTTCAAAGCTTCGGTGATCGCGCGGCAGATCCACTCGCCGCTCGATCTGGAGCGCAAATTCGGGCTCGTCGGCGGCGACATCATGCACGGCAACATGTCGCTCGACCAGTTGTGGTCGGCGCGGCCGATGCTGGGGCACGGCGCCTATCGGGGTCCGCTGAAAGGCCTCTACATGTGCGGCGCGGGCACGCATCCGGGCGGCGGCGTGACCGGCGCGCCGGGACACAATGCGGCGCACGAAATTCTGGCGGACGCGACGTTCCTCGGCAAATTGCTCAGGCGGGCCTAAAGCCCAAGACAGGCATCGAACCCTTCATTATCGACCACCCGCGTCCACCGCTCGATACGCTTCGCATAGCGGGCGGTGTAGCCGCGCGGGTTGCGGGCGTCGCGCTTGATGGGCGAGGGGAGCACGGCGACGAGCCGCGCGGCCTCGCGCCGTGTCAGCGACTTTGCGCTCTTGTCGAAATAATGCTGAGCCGCCGCTTCGGCGCCGTAGACGCCGATGCCAAATTCAGCAACATTCAGATAGACTTCCATGATCCGCTTCTTGTCCCACATCAACTCGATGAGGACGGTGAAATAGGCCTCCAGCCCCTTGCGCAACCAAGAACGGCCCGGCCACAGGAAGGCATTCTTCGCGACCTGCTGGCTGACCGTGGAGCCGCCGCGCAGCTTGCGGCCTTCGGCGTTCGCCTCCATCGCCTTGCTGATCGCCTCGGTATCAAAGCCGAAGTGCGAGCAGAACTTGCCGTCTTCGCCCGCGATGACGGCGCGCGGGAGATCGGGATCGATGTTCGAAAACGACGTCCAGTCGCGCCTCACGTCCTTACCGGCGATGAAGTCCTTCGCCATCGGCACGGTGAACGGCACCGGTACGAAGCGGTAGAGCAGCACCCACAGAAGGGTGAAGGCAATCAAAATGAGCAGCGGCCGGACGATGAACCGGACCACCCACGATGATTTGCCCCGTCTTGCCCCTCTAGCCACGGATCGTCTCTAGCGTGCGGAGCATTTGTGCTGCAACGGTGCGCTGAGAGATTCGGGAGAATTTGATGCGTTATCCGTTGCTCACGGCGCTTGCTCTCGTCCTTGCGGTGCCCGCGGCAGCGCAGGGCGCGAAGGAGTCGATGCCGATCTCGACGCCTGTGGAGGCGCTGAAGCCGGGCGAGTGGGTGTGGTATGACGCTGTGGCGCCCGAAGGCCCTTCCATGCTGATCGTCAACCTTTCGACGCAGCGCGCCCAACTTTACCGGAATGGCGTACGGATCGGTGTCACCACTGTCTCTACGGGCAAGAAGGGCAAGGCGACGCCCACAGGCATCTTCACGATCCTTCAGAAGAAGAAGGAGCATTACTCCAACCTCTACAACAACGCGCCAATGCCCTACATGCAACGCCTGACGTGGGACGGGATCGCGCTCCACGCCGGCAACCTGCCGGGCTATCCGGCCTCGCACGGCTGCATCCGGATGCCGCTCGCCTTCGCGCAGAAGCTCTACGGCGCGACCAGCCTCGGCATGACGGTGATCATCGCGGACGAGAAGACGGACACCGCCTATATACGCGACGCCGGCATGTTCCTGCCGCTAGACCCGGCGGATTCGACGGATCTTGAAAACATGCGCTACCGCTGGCAGCCAGAGAAGTCTCCCGAAGGCCCCGTCACAATCCTTGTCAGCCGCGCGGACAGCCAGATCGTGGTGTTGCGCAACGGCAAAGAAATCGGCCGATCGAAGGTGCGCTTCCCCGAGGGCGCTATCGGCACGCACGCCATCACACTTGCTGCGGTCGAAAACGGGGTCGAACGCTGGCAATATATCGAACTTCCGGGTTCAGGTGACGTGAGCGGCACGCCGTTCGATCGCGCGCAGTTCGCCAGCATCGGGATGCCGCGCCAGTTTCGCCTCGACGTGCGCTCGGTATTGGTGCCCGGCACCACGATTTATGGAACGGACGACCCCATTGTGCGGTCCAAGACCGGGAGGACGCTCACCGTCATTAAGGATTCAGGCCAGCCCGAGTAGTTTCACGCGTCTTCGAGCAGGTGACGCTCGGTCGCGAGCTTGTGGATCGCCTTTTGCAGCTTTTCGAAGGCCCGGACTTCGATCTGCCGCACGCGCTCTCGGCTGATGTCGTATTCCTGGCTGAGTTCTTCGAGCGTTTTCGGCTCCTCGGCGAGGCGGCGTTCGGTGAGGATATGACGCTCGCGCTCATTGAGCACCGCCATCGCTTCGGCGAGCAGCGCAGCGCGGAGGCTGCTTTCCTCGCGTTCGGCGACGATTTCGTCCTGGATCGGGCCTTCGTCGGTTAGCCAGTCCTGCCACTGACCATCGCCGTCGGTATCGGCGCGGAGCGGCGCGTTCAGGCTGGCGTCGCCGCCCATCGCCATGCGGCGGTTCATCGAGATGACCTCGTCGGCCGTCACGTTGAGGTCGTGTGCGATCTTTTCGACGACTTCGGGCCTGAGGTCGCCTTCCTCCAGCGCGCCGATCTGGCTTTTCATGCGGCGGAGGTTGAAGAACAGCTTCTTCTGCGCCGCCGTGGTGCCGATCTTCACCAGGCTCCACGAACGGAGGATGAACTCCTGGATGGAGGCTCTGATCCACCACATCGCGTAAGTGGCGAGGCGGAAGCCTTTGTCGGGCTCGAACTTCTTCACGCCCTGCATCAGGCCGATGTTGCCCTCCGCGATCAGCTCGCTGACCGGCAGGCCGTAGCCGCGATAGCCCATGGCGATCTTGGAGACGAGGCGGAGGTGGCTCGTCACCAGCCGGTGTGCGGCGTCGGTATCCTGATGCTCGCGCCAGCGCTTCGCCAGCATGAACTCTTCTTCCGGCGCAAGCAGCGGAAACTTGCGGATTTCCGAGAGATAGCGGTTCAGCGAGGCTTCGCCGCCAAGGGCGGGAATGGTGGCTGGGAGTTTGGCTTCGGCCATGATCGAGACTTTCGGTGGCGGCAGGGTTTCTGCGGAAAATTTTCGGAGGCGCGCACGATTCAAACGGCAAGCGCCTCTATGAGTTCCTGAATATCAGACGGGACGGGGCTTTCAAAAGCGAGATTTTCTTGGGTGCGCGGATGCACAAGTTGCAGCGAGCGGGCATGGAGCGCCTGCCTGCCGAACCCGAGCGATTTGAGGATATCGCGGTGACTTGCGCGTGCGCGGCCATAGAGTGGATCTCCCAATAACGGATGTCCGCTTGACGCCATATGAACGCGCACCTGATGCGTGCGGCCCGTTTCGAGGCGGCATTCGACGAGCGCGGCATCCTTCAAGGGTTGGAGCGTGCGGTAGTGCGTGACCGCGTGCTTGCCCTTGCCGGGGGAAACAATGTCCATTTTTTTCCGGTGCACGGGATGGCGGCCGATCGCACCTTCGATTCGACCGGCGGGGGGTGAGGGTCGACCAGCGACGACGGCGAGATAGCGACGACCGATGCTGTGCGTGGCGAACTGTTTGGCGAGGCCTTCGTGAGCGAGGTCGGTCTTGGCGACCACGAGCAGCCCGGAGGTGTCTTTGTCGATGCGGTGGACGATGCCGGGGCGCGCGACGCCGCCGATGCCCGAAAGCTGCCCCGCGCAGTGGTGGAGGAGGGCGTTGACCAGCGTGCCGTCCAGGTTGCCCGCCGCCGGGTGGACGACGAGGCCGGCGGGCTTGTCGACGATGATGAGGTCGGCGTCTTCATAGACGATGGTGAGGGGGATCTGCTGGGCCTGCGCGGTGGCGGGCGCGGCTTCGGGAACCGAGACGCTAACCTTTTCGCCGCCGACGACACGCAGGGAAGGGGTAGGGCGCTTGCCCGCGACCGTGACCGCGCCTTCAAGCATCAATGCCTTCAGCCGTTCGCGCGAAAGGCTCGGCACGGCATCGGCGAGCGCACGGTCGAGCCGCTGCCCGGCGGCATCGGCCGGAAGAATGACGCTTATGTTCGACTTGCCCCCGCTCATTGGATAGCGATGTTGGCATGATGTTTCGAATTGCAAGGCAGACGCTTGCGGAAATTCGCGCCGATTGCGCAGCGCGGGCACCTGAAGAAGCCTGCGGGCTGTTGCTGGGGCGCGATGGCGCGGTCGAAAGCAGTGTTGCGGCCGAAAATGTCGCGGACGAACGGCTGCGGCACTTCGAGATCGATCCTGCTGCACTGTTCGCGGCGCATCGCGGTGCACGGAGCGGGGGGCTGCCCATGCTCGGCTGCTACCATTCGCACCCGGATGCACCGGCGTTCCCCTCGCGGCTCGACGCGGAGCGGGCGCTCGATGCGGGGTGGGTCTGGCTCATCCTTGGTCAGCACGGCGAAAAAGCCTACCGTGTCGTCGCAAACGGCCCCATACACGGGCGGTTCGAAACGGTAGGCATCACAATAATCTGAGGGGCAGGCGGTGGCGCGCGGGGAAGTCAAATGGTTCAATCGGAAGAAAGGCTTCGGTTTCATCCGGCCTGACGTCGGCACGCGCGATGTATTCGTACATGTTTCGGCTCTGCATCAATCGAACATCACGTCGCTTGAGGACGGTCAGCATGTGGAATTCGAGCTGACACAACTTGCGGACGGTCGAACATCGGCGATGGGCGTGCGGATTATCGAGCCCTCTTCGGACGAATCCGCCGCGCTTTGAGCGCTTGCGCGGGCGACTGCGACCGATTAGGCGGGAAGAAAGACCCCGGAGGGAGCGGCAAATAAGATGAATTCGGCCGATTTTGCGAGCCTGCTGTGCTCTCGGCTTTGCCATGATCTCGTCGGGCCTGTGGGCGCGCTTTACAACGGCGTCGAGCTGCTGGTCGATGAGCACGATCCCGAAATGCGCGCGCGCTGCATGGAATTGCTCTCCGACAGCGCGCGGCAGACCGCGAACAAGCTGAAGTTCTTCCGGCTCGCATTCGGTGCGGCGGGCGGCTTCGGCGACCAGGTCGACACGCGTGAGGCACAGGCCGCGCTCGAAGGGCTGTTCGGCGCGGAACGCCGCGTGGCGGTGCAGTGGATGATCGGCAACCCGGCGCTGCCCAAGGACGCGGTGAAGCTTCTGCTCAATCTCGCCATGATCGCCGGAGATGCGCTGCTGCGGGGCGGCGAGCTTCGTGTCGCGGCCGAGCAGACAGGCGACGGTGTCGAACTCGCGGTGCGTGCGGAAGGCCCGCGGATGCTGCTTGATCCCGAGCTTCGGACCGCGCTTGGCGGCGAAACCGACGTCGCGCAGCTTACGCCCCGCGCGGCGGCGGCCTATCTGGTTCATCTGCTGCTCCAGGAAACCGGCAGCAGCCTGCAGATTTCCGAGCCCGACGAAGGCGTTCTCGTATTCGGGACGCGGATCTCCGTTTAGCGCGGCATTAACCACTTCCGGTCAAGGTGGCGCGGCGCGCATAGACCGGGATGGAACATGGACGAGTTGCTTGGCGATTTTCTGGCCGAAACCGCCGAAAATCTGCAAACCGTGGACAATGAGATCGTGCTGTTCGAGCGCGATCCCGGCAACCGCGACGTGCTCAACAACATCTTCAGGCTGGTGCATACCATCAAGGGCACATGCGGCTTTCTGAATTTGCCGCGCCTTGAGCGGCTGGCGCACGCCGCCGAAACCGTGCTCGGCAAAGTCCGCGATGGGCAGGCCCAAGTGACCCCCGCCGTGGTGAGCGAGACGCTGTCCGCGATCGACGGCATCAAGGTGATTCTCGCGGCGCTTGAGGCGTCGGGCAAGGAACCGGCCGGAGACGACGAGGACCAGATCGCGCGCCTGAACGCCGCGATCGCGGCCCCCGAAGCGCCGAAAGTGGAGATGATCCCCGAGACGGTGAATGCGGCGGAGCCCGAAGCGGGTACGGGCCGGGGTATCCAGTCGATCCGCGTGTCGGTCGCGCTGCTCGAACAGCTGATGACGACGGTTTCGGAGCTGGTGCTGACGCGCAATGAACTGCTGCAGCACCTGCGGACGCTGAAGGACGACCGCCTCGCGGTGCCTCTGCAGCGGCTGTCGGCGCAGGTCGGCGAGCTGCAGGAAAGCGTGATGCGCACGCGTATGCAGCCGATCAGCAACGCATGGAGCGCGCTGCCACGACTGGTGCGGAGCCTTTCGGTCGAACTCGGCAAGCCGATCGAACTCGAGATGCACGGCGGCGAAACCGAACTCGACCGGCAACTGCTTGAACTCATCAAGGACCCCCTCGCGCACATGGTGCGGAACGCGGCCGACCATGGCATCGAGGCGGCCGAGCAGCGCAAGGCCGCCGGCAAGGACGCGCGCGGCCGCGTCGTGCTGAAGGCAGCACAGGAAGGCGGGCACATCGTCATCACGCTCGCCGACGACGGGCGCGGCATCGATGTCGCCCGGCTGAAGGCGAAGGCCGTTGCTCTCCGCCTCGTGACGGAAATCGACGCGGCACAGCTTTCCGCGCAGCAGGCGCAGCGGCTGGTGTTCCACCCGGGGCTTTCGACCGCCGAGCAGGTGACATCCGTATCCGGGCGCGGCGTCGGCATGGACGTGGTGCGCGCGAACATCGAGAAAATCGGCGGGGCGATCGACATCGAATCGACGGCGGGCAAAGGCACGCAGTTCACGATCCGCATTCCGCTGACGCTCGCGATCCTGCCCGCGCTGATCGTGGCATCGGGCGGCCAGCGCTTCGCGATGCCACAGATGTCGGTTGTCGAGCTGGTCCGTGTGGGCGCGAACAGCGAGCATGTCATCGAATATGTGAACAACGCCGCGGTGATGCGCCTGCGCGGCCGACTGCTGCCGCTGATCCACCTCGGCACGCTGCTCGGCATCGGCAATGGCCGCGGCGGGGGTGACTATGTGCTGATCGCGCGCGCCGGGAACATCAGCTTCGGGCTGATCGTCGACAACATCTTCGATACCGAGGAGGTCGTGGTGAAGCCGGTGGCGCCGATCCTGAAGACGCTGAGCGTCTATTCGGGGAACGCCATTCTGGGCGACGGCGTCGTGATCATGATCCTCGATGCGAACGGAATCGCTGCAAGCCTTGGAATCGCTGGAGAAAGCGATGTCAGCGACACGCTTGAAGCGCCCATACGCGAGGTCGCTCAGGAAACCGAGGCGATGCTGCTGTTCCGCGCGGGCAGCCCGCATCCCAAGGCTGTGCCGCTCTCGCTCGTTGCGCGGCTCGAGGAGTTCGAGGCCGCTGCCGTCGAATGGAGCGAAGGTCGCCCGGTCGTGCAATACCGCGATGTGCTCGTGCCGCTGCTCACGGCCGACGGTACGTTGACGCCGCGTCCGGAAGGCCGCCAGCCCGCGCTGATCTTTGACGACGGCACCACCATCGTGGCGCTGATGGTCGACGAGGTGCTCGATATCGTCGACACGCATATCGACATCTGCATGACGAGCGATCATCCGGCGCGGATAGGCACGGCCGTTATCGCGGGCCGGGCAACGGAAATTCTTGATGTCGCGTACTATCTTTCGCGGACGGGCAGCGCTGCTGCCCCCGCCGAGGCCACGGGTGGCCGCCGCGTGCTGATCGTCGACGACAGCGCCTTCTTCCGCAACATGCTGAAGCCGCTGCTGGCTTCGGCCGGCTACCACGCGATGACAGCGGCGAGCGCGGACGAGGCGCTGGCGCTGCGTGAGACCGGCGAATGTTTCGACCTCATCCTTTCCGATATTGAAATGCCCGGCCTTTCGGGCGTCGATTTCGCGCGTGCCGTGCGCGGCGACGAACGCTGGCGAGAAACGCCGCTCGTGGCGCTCTCTTCGCTCGCGGGCGAGGAGCACGTTCGGCAGGGCGAGGCCGCGGGCTTCGACCAGTACGTCGCCAAGTTCGACCGGTCGCGACTGCTCGATGCGGTCGCCCGCCAGCTCAAGGGAGAAGCCGCATGATCCCGGCGAAGCTCGTTTCCGTCGTGCTCGGCGGGCAACTGCTCGGCATCGATGTCGCGCAGGTGCAGGACGTGATCCGGCTGGGCGCGGTGAGCCCGGTGCCGCTGGCGCCGCGCTGGATCGCCGGCGTGATGAACCTGCGCGGCCGCATCGTCACCGCGATCGACCTTCGTGCGCGCTTCGGCCTTTCGCCTCGGCAGGACCGGGCCGGATCGATGTGCGTCGTGGTCGAACATCGTGGCGAACCCTATGGCCTGATCGTGGACGACGTCGGCGATGTGATCGATGTCGATCCCGACCAGATCGAGCCCAATCCGCCGACGCTCGACCGCCGCTGGCAGCAGGTTTCGGACGGTATCGTGAAACTGGATGTGTTGATGGTGCTCGCCAGCGTTCGGGCGATCATGGATGCCGACCTTGCGGCCGCTGCTTAACGCGAATGCAAGACTTTCCCGTCATGAAACAATTGGCGTAATCCTCTGTGTGAGAGCCTGTGATGAAATCGTGTCTCATAGTCGACGACTCCAAGGTCATCCGCAAGGTTGCGCGCCGCATCCTTGAGGACCTGAGCTTTGCGACCGAGGAAGCGGCGGACGGGCGCGATGCGCTTGAACAGTGCCGCCAGGCGATGCCCGACGTGATCCTGCTCGACTGGAATATGCCCGTGATGAGCGGGATGGAATTTCTTTCGGTGCTGCGCGCCGAACAGGAGGGCAAGCGGCCCCTCGTCGTCTTCTGCACCACCGAAAACGACATGGCGCACATCCGCGCCGCGATCGATGCGGGGGCGGACGAATATATCATGAAGCCCTTCGACCGGGACGTGATCGAAGCCAAGCTCGCACAGGTCGGCGCGCTCTAGGTCACTCGGGGCCCCGAGCCATGAATAGGGCGTCCGCTCCAATCACACCGACATTGGCCCGGTCTGCGGTCGCGCCTTCGATCCGCGTGCTTCTCGTGGATGATTCCGGTGTGAGCCGCGCGTTGATGGCGCAGTGGCTTCACGACGATCCCGCCATCCGTGTGGTTGCCACCGCAGCCAACGGCGCCGCTGCCATCGCGGCGGCAAAGGCGCATCCGGTCGATGTGATCGTGCTCGATGTCGAAATGCCCGGGATGGACGGGATTGCGGCGCTGCCGCAGCTCGTGGAAGCCGCGCCTGGCGCGCGCATCCTGATGGCCTCTACGCTGACGACCCGCGGTGCGCGCGTGACGTTTGAGGCACTGAACCTTGGCGCGACCGACGCGATCGCGAAGCCGCGCAGCGGATGGGCGACCGCGGCCGGACCCGAATTTCGCGAAGAGTTCGTGCGCAAGGTGCGGGCGCTCGGCGAGATCGAAAGGCTGAAGGTCGCACCGCGCAGCGTGCCCGCCACAGCGCCGCCGCCCTACACACGGGCGGAACCTTCGCGCGAGGTGCCGCAGGTGGTTGCCATCGGTGCATCGACGGGCGGTCCCAATGCCCTGTTCGAGTTGATCGAGCAGCTGCCGAAGCCCGTGCGCGTGCCCATCATCGTGACGCAGCACATGCCGCCGATGTTCACGGCGATCCTTGCCGAGCACATGGCGCGGCGTGGCGGCGTGCAGGCGTTCGAGGCGGCGGACCGGATGCCCGTGCGGCCCGGTGCCGTCTACGTGGCGCCGGGCGGGCGGCACATGGAGGTGGTTCGCGCGGGCGGTGTCGTGCGGCTGCGCCTGACGGATGCAGCGCCCGAGAACTTCTGCCGCCCCTCGGTCAATCCGATGCTGCGTACGGCCGCCGCCGTGTGGGGTGCCGCGACGCTCGGCGTGATGCTGACCGGCATGGGGTCTGACGGCCTCGACGGCGCGCGCGCGGTGGTTGCGGCCGGCGGTACGATGCTCGCGCAGGATCAGGCGAGTTCGATCGTCTGGGGAATGCCGGGCGCTGTGGTGAAGGCCGGGCTGGCGGCCGAAATGCTGCCTGTAAGCGGGCTCGCCTCGGCGATTGGCTGCCTGCTGGAGGCAGGGCGATGACGGCGCCCGACGCCGGATTCGACTGTCTATCGTCACTGCTTCGCGCCCGTGCAGGCATCGAGCTGGCACGGACCAAGGTCTACCTCGTGGAATCGCGGCTGGGTCCGCTGGCGCGCGCGCACGGCTTCGTGACCGTTTCCGACTTTCTGACGCACCTGGCTCGCACTGGGATCGGGGAGGCACTGGCCACCGACCTCGTCGAGGCGATGCTCAACAACGAGACTTTCTTTTTCCGCGATATTCAGCCCTTCGACATGCTGAAGGAGCGCATCCTGCCGCAGCTGCGCGCCGCGCGGGCGGCTTCGCGCCGTATCCGCATCTGGAGCGCGGCGGCATCGACGGGGCAGGAACCCTATTCGTTGGCGATGCTGTTCGCCGAGGATCGCGAAACATGGGAGGGGTGGACGATCGATATCGTCGGCACCGATATCTCCCGCCGCGCGATCGCGCGGGCGCGGAGCGGGCTGTATTCACAGTTCGAGGTGCAGCGGGGCCTCAGCATTCACCGCCTGATGGCGCATTTCGAAAAGAGTGGCGAACATTGGGCGGTGAGCCCGGAAATCCGCGCCAAGGTGCGCTTCCAGACGCTCAACCTGCTCGGCCCCTGGGCGCTCGGCGCGCCGTTCGATATCATCTTGTGCCGCAACGTGCTCATGTACCTCGCGCACGCCTGCAAGCAGGACGTTCTCACGCGCATCCACCGGCAGCTGAGCCCCGACGGCCGGCTTGTGCTGGGTGCGGCCGAAACCGTCCTCGGCGTGAGCGACGCCTTCGTGCCGGATTGGCAGAACCGGGGGCTGTATCAGCCTGCGGGCCTCCAGCCGCCCGCTTTCGCACGCGCGGTCTGATCGCGGTTCCATCCGACGCCGACAGCGTCTAGACAGCGGCGCATGTCGATCTGGGGCAAGATTCTTGGCACCGCTGTCGGTCTCGCCATCGGTGGCCCGCTGGGCGCGCTCGCGGGGCTCGCGGCCGGGCACGCGATCGACGTGGGCGCGGCGCGGCTGGGGCGCGGCGAGCGCGCCCAGGTCGCCTTCACGATCGCCGCGATTGCGCTTTCCGCCAAGATGGCGCGCGCGGACGGCTATGCCTCGGCGGACGAGTTCGCGGTGTTCGAGCGGCTGTTCCAGGTGGAAGCGGCGGAGCGCACGAATGCCGAACGCTTCTACAACCTCGCCAAGCGATCGACCGAGGGCTTCGAAAGCTATGCGCGGCAGGTGCGGAGTATCATCGGCACCGGATCGCCGGTGCTCGAAGACCTGGTCGAGGCGCTGCTGATGATCGCGGTGGCGGACGGGGTGACGCGCGAGGAGCTTGAATATGTCGACCGCGTGCGCCGCGAGTTCGGCATCACCGACGCGGATTTCGCGCGGATCAAGACGCGCTATGTGGCGCCGGACCCGGATGACCCCTATGTCGTGCTCGGCATTGCGCCCGGCGCGGACCGGGATACGGTACGCAGTGCCTACCTCGCGCTCGTGAAGCGGCACCACCCCGACCGGCATTACGCGGAAGGGACGCCCGCCGAGTTCATCCGGGTCGCCGACCTGCGCATGGCGGAGATCAATGCGGCGTACCGGACGATCATGTCGTCATGAAGCCCGCGCACCTCGCCTTCATCCTGTTCATCGACCTGCTCTGGGCGATGAATGTCGTCGCCGTGAAGGAGATCATCGACGCGCTCGGCCCGATGACCGGCGTGTTCCTGCGCTACGTGATCGTGCTGCTGGTGACGCTGCCGTGGCTTCGCATCGTGAAGGGGCGGATGCGCGACATCGTGATCGCGGGCGTTGTTTCCGGCGCGATCTTCATGGGGCTGGGCGGCCTCAGCTTTTCGCTCACCGAGAACGTCGCGGCGCTTTCGATCGCTGGTCAGCTCGGCGTGCCGTTCAGCCTGATCCTTGCGGTGATCTTCCTCGGCGAGACGATCCGCTGGATCCGCATCGCGGGCACGGCGGCTTCGTTTATCGGCATCGTCATCATGGGCTTCGACCCCGCCATCTGGGACGAGCGGCTGGGTGTGGGCCTGACGATCCTTTCCACCTTCATGTGGGCGGTCGGCTCGCTGTTGTTCCGCCGCCTGCAGGGCGTCAATCCGATGACGATCCACGCCTGGCTCGCGCTCGTGAGCGTTCCGCTGCTGCTTGCCGCGGCGCTCTGGTTCGAACCCGGCGGCATGGCCCGTGTCGCGGCTGCGGACGCGCATGTGTGGGGCTGGCTTCTCTATGCAGCGATCGGTTCGTCGATCGTCGGCCATGTGGGGATGAGCTGGTTGCTGCAGCGCTATCCCGTCACGGTGATGGCGCCGCTCACCTTGCCGACGCCGCTGATTGCGGCGATCATCGCGATCATGGTGTATGATACGCCGATCAGCTTCGAATTCGTGATGGGTGCGCTCGTCACCTTCATGGGCGTCGCCGTGGTGACATGGCGGAGCGCGACGCAGAAGACGGACGAGGGGTTGGTCAAAGAATGGGCGCGCGAGGTGAAGCGATGATCGATTGCCCTTCGCCCAACCACGACGCGCGGACGCTGCCGGTTTCGATGGTGGTGCTGCACTACACGGGGATGCAGTCCGCGACGGCGGCCCTGCAGCGCCTGACCGACGCGGAGGCCAAGGTTTCGGCGCACTACATGATCGCCGAGGACGGCAATGTGCTGCGCCTTGTGGATGAGGAGCGGCGTGCGTGGCACGCGGGCAAATCGTTCTGGCGCGGGATCAGTGACGTGAATTCCGCGAGCATCGGCATCGAGATCGTCAACCCCGGCCACGAATTCGGCTACCGGCCGTTCCCCGAGGCGCAGATGGACGCGCTGATCCCGCTGCTCGCCGAAATCGTGAAGCGGCACGGCATCCGGCCCGGCAACGTCATCGGCCACAGCGATATCGCACCTGCGCGCAAAATCGATCCGGGCGAGCTTTTCGACTGGCCGCGCCTCGCGCGGCTTGGGCTGGCGGCAGCGGTGCCGGACGCGATCGCCGACCCGCACTGGACAGACGCGGGCATGGTGCTCGCGCTCGAGCGCTACGGTTACGACGTGAGCGACGGACCGGCGGCGATTGTTGCGTTCCAGCGGCGGTTCCGGCCTTCCAATATCGACGGCGTGGTGGACGGCGAGACGCGCGCGATCCTGCTCGGTCTCTTGCTCACGACGCCTCAGGATGAGCTGCGGCTCGCCTGAGCTGCCACCTTTTCGGCGCTGAGCGGCAGCGGCGCTGCTGGGGGCTTGCAGCCTTTCGAAGCGCCATAACCTTTGAGGAAACTGCGCCGCGCGACGCCCGTGACGATTGCTGCCTTGTAGCGCCGCTGGTTCTCCGCACTGCCGGATATCTCGCGCACGATGCCGCGGAAGGGCAGGATCAGATTGGAAAGGAAATTGCCCGAAAGGCGCAGAACGGTGTCCGCACGCTTCTTGCCCCGGTCCTCGGCGATCTCGACATCGAGATCGGGGCCGAGAACCGCATCAAGCTTTTCGACCGCCACGCGGACCTCGGCGCATTTGCGGATGCCCTTCAGCGAATAGGGATCGTCCAGGATATCGAGCAGATCCTGGGGAATCTCGTCCTTCTTCAGGTTGACGTCCTCAACGGGCTGCGTCGCCGCGTCGAGCGCACGGCTCGTGGTGGGCTTGTCTTTCTCGCCCGGCGCGGTTTGTGCGGCGGCGGGCAGCGTGAGAAGCGGCAGGAGAAGCAAAGCAGGCACAGCGAAACGACGCATGAGCGGTTTCCTCGAACATACGCCCCCTTGGCGTGACCTTGTCTCCTAAACCGGCGTCCGCGCCAAGCATGGACTTCGCCCGCATTTGATCATAGGCGGCTTCGAGGATGCTGTGTTGCGATTTTGCGACAAGGACGGATGGGTTGGAAACGGAGCACAAGGCACAGGTTACGGCGCTCCTCGTTGCCGGGAGGCGGCCGGGCACGGACCCGCTTGCCGCACATTTTGGCGTGGAGGACAAGGCGCTGATCGCGGTCGCCGGGGAGCCGATGCTCTCCCGCGTGGCGCGCGTTCTCGCGGATCACCCGGGCGTCGCGCATACCGTTGTGCTGGCGCAGGAGCCAGAACGGCTGCTCGCGCACCCCGGAACGGTGTGGATGGCGGCGGATGCGCGGATCAGCACACTTTCAGGCGGAAATTCGGTGAGTGCGGCGGTGGCCGCCGCGCTTGAAGCGCACCCCGAGGGCTGGCCGTTCCTCGTGACGACAGCGGACAATGTGCTGCTCGATGCCGAGACGCTGACCGGTTTCGTCGCCGGTGCGCAGGCGGGCAGCACCGACGTGGCGGTAGGCCTGGTGCCGCAAGAGGTGTTTACGCGCGCCTATCCCGACGCGCGGCGCACATGGCTCAAGTTCCGGGGCGGCGCTTATTCCGGCGCGAACCTCTTCTTCCTCGCGCGGCCCGCGGCGCTTTCCGCCGTCCGGTTCTGGCAGCGCGTGGAAAGCGAGCGGAAGAAGGTACGCGCCATCGCGGGTGCATTCGGACCTGTGCTGCTTCTCGGCTATCTGCTGCGCGCGCTGCGCGTGGAGGGCGCGCTGGCAAAGGCGGGCGCGCGGCTTGGCGTGACGGCGGCGCCGGTGCTGCTCGAAAGGCCGGAAGCGTGCATTGATGTCGACAAGGTGGAAGACCACGCGATCGCGAGTGCGATCCTTGCCGCGCGTGGCTGAGGTGGCATTCCACATCCTGCCACATTTCCGGTCTAGGCGCGAAAAATGACCAAACGCGCCATCATCCTGAGTGCAGGGCAGGGCTCGCGCCTGCTGCCGCTGACCGCCGACCGGCCCAAGTGCCTGATCGAGTTTTCGGGACGCACGCTGCTCGATTGGCAGCTCGACATGCTGATCGCGGGCGGCATCGACGACATAACCATCGTGGTCGGCTTCAACGCAGACATGGTGGACGCCGCCATTGCGCGCCGTAGTGACCAGGGCGTTTCCGTGCGGACGCTGTTCAACCCCTTTTATCAGGTCGCGGACAATCTCGGCTCGGTGTGGCTGACGCGCGAACTGATGGACCAGCCGTTCGTGATCCTGAACGGCGATACGCTCGTCTCGCGCGAAATCGTGGAACGCGTGCTCGCGGCGCCCGACGCGCCGATCCGCATCACGGTTGACGTGAAGGACGAATACGACCTCGACGACATGAAGGTCCGCCGCGAGGGCGAGCGGCTGCTTGACATCGGCAAGCGGCTGACGGCGGAGGAAAGCAACGCTGAATCGATCGGCTTCCTGCGGTTCAATACCGAGGGCGCGGCGCGTTTCCGCGCCGAGGTGGAGCGGATGATGCATTCGCCCGAAGGCACGCGCAGTTGGTATCTGCGCGCGATCCACCACATCGCGGCAGACCCGAAATCGACGGTGCTCGTTACTTCGATCGAGGGGCTCGAATGGGGAGAGGTGGATTTCCCCGAGGACGTTTCCGTCGGGCAGAAACTGACCGCCGGCTGGCGCGGAGCGTCCTAGACACCCGGTAGATGCTGCGCGGCGACGCCCCATCCGGCGAGATCGCGGCTGCCGGCGCGTTTCAGGAGTTTTTTCGCGTCCTTCACGGTGAAGGCGCCAGCCTTTTCGATGCCGTCGAGCTCTTTCCATGAGATCGGCGCAGCCACGGGCGCTCCGGGCCTTGCACGCGCGCTGTAGGGCATGATCGCGGTGGAGCCGCGCTGGTTGCGCAGCCAATCGATGAAGATACGTCCCTTGCGTTTCGCCTTCGACATCGTGGCCGTGAAGCGGTCGGGTTCCAGTTCGGCGAGCGCGCGCGCGAAGCGTTCAGCGAAATCCTTCACTGCGTTCCAGTCCGCGCCGGGCGTGAGCGGCACGACGACATGGATGCCATTGCCACCGGTGAGCATCGGGAAGCTCGCGAGGCCGATTTCGGCGAGATGCCCGCGCAGATCTTGCGCAGCGGTTTTCACCACGTCGAATCCGATCGCCTCGTCGGGGTCGAGATCGAAAACCATCCGGTCAGGCCGCTCGACATCTTCGACGCGGGCGCCCCAGCCGTGGAACTCGATCGTGCCCATCTGGACGCAGGCGAGAATGCCCTGCGTGTCTTTGATATAGAGATAATCGTCCGGCTTGCCGCTCTTCTCGACGATGGGAATGTGGTGCACGGCCGGCCCGAAACTACCGCTGTCGTGCTTCTGGAAAAAACACTGACGCGCCCGGCCCTGCGGACAACGGACGAGGCTTGCCGGACGGTGCGCCAGCCACGGCAGCATGATGGCACCGACGTGCCGATAATAATCGGCAAGCTCGCCCTTGGTGATCTTCGCTTCGGGGAAAATCACGCGGTCGGGATGCGTGATTGTTATGCCTTCATCCCCATTGCCATCGTCGACCGGGGCCGGGGTTTCGGGCACAACATCGTCTGGCATCTTGTCCTCCCGCAATCCGATGAAACTTGCATGGCGCAGACGATCATCGGAGGTGAATTCGGCAAAGGCAATTTCGGCGATGAGTTTCGGCGTCACCCAGTTCGCGCCGCGGGCCTCTGCGCGCGGAACCTCGACCGGCGGCGTCTTGCGTGCAAGGGGACGCAGCTTGCCTTCGAGCATGGCGAGCGTATCAGCATCGAATCCCGTGCCCACCTTGCCTGCATAGGCGAGTCCGTCTGCACGGTTCTGCGCCAGCAGCAGCGATGCGAACGGCCGCGCTTTCGCGCTGCTCGTCGTCCAGCCGACAATCACGAATTCCTGGCGGCGGGTGCATTTTACCTTCAGCCAGTTTTTCGTGCGTCTCCCCACGTAGCGCGCATCGACGCGTTTGCAGATGATACCTTCCTGCCCGGCGTCGCACATCGCTTCGTAGAGCTTTTCTCCAGCACCCACGACATGATCGGCGCAACGAATGGGCCCGTCTGCGGGCAGCAGCCCGGCGAGTTTCTGTTTGCGTGCGATATTGGGAAGGGGCGCGAGGTCTTCGCCGTCCAGCTCGAGCAGATCAAAGCCGAACAGCACGAAGCCGTCGCTGCCCTCCGTCAGCGCCTTCTGCAACGCGCTGAAGCTCGGATTGCCGTCTCGGTCCATCACCACGATCTCGCCGTCGATCAGGCACGGCGGCAGGTCGAGCGTCGCCGCACCTTCAACAAGCGGCGCGAACCGATCCGACCAATCAAGCCCCCCGCGCGTGTAGATGCGCGCCTTGTCGCCGTTTGCGGCGAGCAGGCAGCGATAGCCGTCGAACTTGATCTCGTGCATCCACTCTGTGCCCGTGGGCACGTGATCAACGAGAGTCGCGAGCTGCGGGGAGCGAAAGGCCGGCAGGCGGCCGGGCTTTGTACTCTTGCTCTTGCGCTTCGCGCGCACGGTGGCGCTCCGCGCCTCGGTCATGGCGCGGGTGAAGGCCTTGCCACGCTTGACTTTCAGCGAGACCGCAGGCGCGCCCGCAGCGATCTGCGCCATCGACCGTCCCGTCTCGGCGCTGGTCAACACCGTTTCGACAAGCTCGTCCGACCCGCCCGCGTGGGCATCGTCGATCTTCCGAAGTAGCCAGTTCTCCCGCTTTTCCCCCACGCGCGGTTTCATGCGCACGAGCAGCCATTCGCCCTTCATGCGCTTGCCGTGGAGGGTGAAGTGGAGATGGCCGTCCTTGAGCGTATGGCGGGGGTCCTTCCCCGGAACGGGCTCCCACGTGCCTTCGTCCCACAGCATCACCGTGCCGCCGCCGTATTCACCTTTCGGGATGTTGCCTTCGAAGCCGCCGTAGCTGAGCGGGTGGTCTTCGGTGCGCACCGCAAGGCGCTTGTCGTCGGGGTTAAGGCTGGGGCCGCGCGTGACGGCCCAGCTCTTGAGAACGCCGTCAAGTTCGAGGCGGAAGTCGTAGTGCAGGCGGGTCGCGGCGTGCTTCTGTACGACGAAACTGTTGCCCGTCGCGCGCGCCGGCGTTCCGGCCGGCTCGGGTGTCTTCTTGAAATCGCGCCGGGCGTTGTAGTCTTTGAGCGGGTCCGCGCGGCGTGCCATCGTCAGGCCCGCTTGCGCGCTGGAGACTTGGTGGCGGGGCCTTTCTTCGGCTTGCTCGCGGTCTTGCGACTCTGGGGCTTGGCCTTTCGCGCCGGCGTATCGACCGACTTGCGCAGCGCAGCCATCAGGTCGATCACATTGCCGCCACGCGGCCGCTCTTCATCCGCATCCTCGATGATCTTGCGGCCCCGCGAGCGCCGCTTCTTCTCGATCAGGCCTTCCAGCGCCTCGATGTAGCGATCTTCGAAGACCTTGGCGTCGAACGGCGCCGTTTTCTTGTCGATCAGCGTTTCAGCGAGTTCGAGCAGTTCGCTATCGGGCTTGATGTCGTCTATGTCGCGGAAATAGGACGCGGCGCGGTTCACCTCGTCGGCATAGCGTAGCGTCTCCAGCATCAGTCCGCGCCCGCAGGGGCGGAGGCATACCGCGTACTCCCGGCCGCGCATCGCGATCTGGCCAAGCCCGACCTTGCGCGTGCGGCGCAGTGCCTCGCGAAGGACCACAAACGCCTCTTCGGCGAGATCGTCCGCCGGAACGACGAAATAGGGCTTTTCGTAATAGAGGAGGTCGATCTCGGTGACGTCGACGAACTGCGTGAGCTCGAGCGTCTTGCGGCTTTCGAGCTTCACGGCGTCAATCTCGTCCTGCTGCAGCAGAACATATTCGCCCTTGCCGATCTCATAGCCCTTGAGAATGTCCTCCGCCTTCACCGGGCCGATGCCGGGCACGACCTTTTCGTAGCGTATGGGCTTGCCCGACGGCTCGTGGATCTGGCGGAAGCTGATCTGGGCGCCGCTTTTGACGGCCGTGTAAATCTCAACGGGGATCGAAACGAGCGCCAGGCGGATCTGTCCGCGCCAATAGGGACGTGCGGCCATTCCATGCCTCCTGTGTTTCAACCGTTTGCATAACTTGCAGGCGAGGCAGGCGGTTCCTCCGCGCACGTCGTTTCATCGCATTCGGGGAAACCAAGACCGGACGGAGCCGTTGGAAGAAGAGTGACTCAAGACCCCGGAAGGATCAGGCAATGGCATCACGAGAACGCTATGGCAGCGACTATGAACCCCACACCGATGGGCAGGGCGGCAGGCCTGCTCGATTTTCTGATCACGCGCGGGATTCCGAAGATCATGAAGACGAACGCCGACACCCCGGCGCGTCCGGACCCTCGATGACCGACACCTATGAACGTGATGATCGGACCCGGAGAGACGAGCCACGCCATCACCGGAGCGATGATCGCGACGACGCGCGCGGCGACGGTGACTACCGTGGACGCGGGCGCGCCGGCTGGGGCGGCCACGACCCCCGCTCCAGTTATCAGGGCGCGGATCGCGGCGAAGATTATGGCCGGGCCGGTTATCGTCAGGAGAGTGGCGAGGGGCGTGATAGCGGAGGGTAAGCTGCATACGACCGCGAATATGCCCGCTGGCGCCAAAACCAAATGACACGGTTTGATCAGAATTATCAGGACTATCTTGCCGAGCGACAGGAGCGCTTCAATTCCGATTTCGACGCGTGGCGCAGCGAGCGGCAATCGACGACAGCGACGGACACCGGCAATCCCATGATGTCTTCCACCCAAAAGGCGGTGGAGGGGAATAGCGACAAGACGAAGACCCGCAACTGAATGGCGCGCTCAGTGTCCATTGCGAAGGTCGTTCTGCGTGGGAGCCACGACGCATCGTGCGCCGCTCGGCTCCCTCGCCGTTCTCAACTTCAGCCGTAGCTGATGATTTCATATTCGATTCCGTCAGGATCGAAAAAATAGAAGCGGCGGCCGGGTTCGTAGTCGTCGTGATTGAATGGCACCAGCCCGGCGGCGAACACGCGCTCTTCCGTCGCATCGAGGTCGTCGACCTCGACGCCGATGTGGTTGAGCGGCCGGCCCTTTGCAAAATCCTCTTCCGTGTAGGCGGCGTTCGCGCCGGTGTAGAGCGCGATGTAATGCGTGTCCGAACCGACGTGGATCGATCGGCCACCGTCGCGTGCGGGCCCCTGCCAGCGGATCTTCCAGTCGAACAGCGCTTGCATCAGGCGGGCGGTACGCTCGGGATCCGTGACGGTAACGTTGACGTGCTCAATTCTTGGAAAACTCATGATTTTCTCCATGGTCTGCGCGCCCGGTGGCGCCAGTCCTTGCGAGTCGTACAACCTCAAGTTAACTTGAGGTCAAGCTTGATTTTCGAAGGCCGGCAGCATGGCGCAAACGACACTCACCATCGGCGAACTCGCCCGGCGCACGGGGCTCAGCGTTTCGGCGATCCGCTTCTACGAGGAACGTGGGCTCGTGAGCCCCATTCGCACCGGCGGCAATCAGCGCCGCTTCCTGCGTTCCGACATACGGCGGCTTTCGTTCGCGTTGATCGCGCAGCGGCTGGGGCTGACGCTGACAGAGATCGAAGCGGAACTCGCGACGCTGCCCGATGGGCGCGTGCCGACGCAGGCGGACTGGACGCGGATCAGCCGCAGGATGCGCAAGGCGCTCGACGCTCGGATCGCGCTTCTTCAGCGCACGCGGGATCTTCTCGACGGCTGCATCGGGTGCGGGTGCCTCTCGCTGCAACGCTGCGCGCTCTACAACCCCGGCGACTGCGTGGCACGGGCGGGGGCAGGGCCAAGATTCCTGATGGGCGATAACGCCGCGGATTTCGCGGACTGATCCCGGCCTTGAACCAAAATCGCGGGACGACGTTGAGAGGCTTGCGGCGGGGGCGTGCAGCAGGAGAGACCCAATGCCCCGGGGTGACGAGAGCAGCTACACCGACAAGCAGAAACGCAAGGCCGAGCACATCGAAGAGGGCTACGAGGATCGGGGCGTCAGCCACGAGGAAGCCCAACGGCGTGCCTGGGCGACGGTGAACAAGGAATCGGGCGGCGGCAACAAATCCGGCTCCGGGCGCGGCAACAGCTAAGGTTTCTACCTCTCCTCTCAATAATAGAACTTGAATTTAAGTTAAATTGATGTGAGCCCGTCGTCGTCATTACGGAGCAACGACGATGGGCATGGCTGAGGCGATCGAGGAATTGCGGGCGCGCCGCGCGCGGGCGCTGACGATGGGCGGGGAGGGCAAGATCCGCCGGCAGCGGGATCGCGGCAAGGGCACGGCACGCGAGCGGATCGCGATGCTGCTCGATGCCGAGAGCTTCCTCGAATACGGCCAGCTTGCCTCGCACGCGAGCCCGATCGGCTACGCGCAAACCGTGGACGAGGTAACGCCCGCAGACGGGGTGATCATCGGGACGGGGACGATCGACGGGCGGCCGGTGTGCGTTGCGGCCGAGGATTTTACCGTGCACGGCGGCACTTACGGCCTGCACCATGGGCGGAAGAAGCATCGCATCGCTGACATCGCACTGCGCGAGCGGATGCCCATCATCTGGCTGCAGGACGGCGCGGGCGCGCGTGCGCAGGAGATGATCGGGGAGGGGCTGCCCGAGGCCTCACACCTCATCACGCTTGCGCGGCTTTCCGGAATCGCGCCGCAGGTCGCGATCGTGATGGGGCCGAGCGCGGGGGATTCCGCGCTGCTCAGCAGCCTTGCCGAATTCATCATCATGGTGGAGGGCACCGCGATGCTTGCCGCCGCGGGGCCGCCGGTGGTGAAGTCCGCGACCGGGCAGAGCGTGTCGCCCGAGGAGCTTGGCGGCGTGGGGGTGCATTGCCGGATTTCGGGGGTCGCAGACAATGCGGCGGCGACAGAGGACGCCGCGATCGCGATGGCGCAGCGCTTCCTCTCCTATTTCCCGCGCAACGCCTATGAGTATCCGCAGCGGCTGGCCTGTGACGATCCCGCCGACCGGATGGACGAGCGTCTGCTGAGCCTCATCCCGGAAAATCCGCGGCTGCCCTATGATGTGAAGGACCTGATCCACAGCATCGTCGACCGGGACAGCTTCTTCGAGATCAAGCCGGACTTCGCGCGCATGATCGTGACCGGACTTGCGCGCCTTGGCGGCCATTCGGTGGGGATCATCGCGAACCAGCCGATGGTTTCGGCGGGCGCGATTACCGCGCAGGCGGCGAACAAGGCGCGGCACTTCGTGGACCTGTGCTCGGCCTATCACATCCCGATCATCTTCCTGCAGGACGTGCCCGGCGTGATGCCGGGGCCGAAGGCGGAGCAGGAGGGGACGCTGCGCGCGGGGCTTGCGCTCAGCTATGCGATTTCGTGGTCGGCGGTGCCGCGCATCACGCTCGTCATCCGCAAGGCGTTCGGGTTCGGGGCGATCGCAATGGGCGGTGCGGAAGCACAGCAGGCGATGATCCTTGCCTGGCCGACGGCGGATTTCGGCTCACTGCCGCCGGGCGGATCGGTGCTCGCGGCGCATTCGAAGGAGATCGAGGCGGCGGACGACCCGCAGGCGCTGATCCGCGACCTGACGGCGAACTACGCGCGCTGCGCGGGGCCGTTCCATGCCGCATCGAAGCTCAACATCGACGACGTGATCGACCCGCGCGAGACGCGCCCGCGCCTGATCCGGGTGCTGGACCAGACGCTGGCACGGCGGACGGCACCCGCACAGCCCGCGATGCGGCACGGGGTCATGCCGTGACGGTTTGCATCCTCTGAATGAACACATCGACGCCGTCGCGCAGCGGATCGGCGACGGGGAGTCCGAGCCGGTCCGAAGTGCGAGCGGCCCAGTTCTGGCGTTCTGCGCCGCGCATCTTTGAGCTGTTGATGCTTATTCCGGCGCAGGCGATGGCCGGATTCGTCAGCCTTCCGAGCTGCGTATAGAGCGCGATCGCCTCGGCAAGGTCGGGCATTGGAATGTGCGGGTAGCCGTAAATCGTTGTGCGTGTCGGATCGTGACAGAGCACGAAGAGATCGGGCTGCGCACCGTGCAGGAGCCCGAGCGTGACGCCGGCGAAGGCGGGGTGATAGAGCGAGCCCTGACCTTCGATGATGTCCCAGTGATCGGGTGCGTTCGCAGGGCTCAGCCATTCGACCGCGCCTGCGATGAAGTCGGCGACGACGGCATCGATGGCGACGCCGTTTCCGGCGATCATGATACCGGTCTGTCCTGTCGCCCGGAAATCCGCATTGCCGCCGATGGCCTGCCACCGCTTCGCAATGGCAAGCGCGGTATATTTCTTGCCGAGTGCGCAGTCTGTGCCCACCGTGAGCAGCCGCTTGCCGGTGCGGGGAAGGCCGGTGCCCGTGCTGAAGCTGACCGTGGGATGGCGGATATCGAACAGCGTGCGGCCAAGGCGCTGCGCGGTCGAGGCCAGTTCCGGGATGTCTGCGAGCCGCTGATGGAGGCCGGCGACGATGTCGAGCCCAGCTTCCAGCGCGGCAACAAGCTCTGGCAGCCAGTGTGCAGGGATTGCGCCGCCGACCGGCGCAATGCCGAGTAGCAACGCGCGCGCGCCGCGCGACGCCGCAGCAGCGGGTGTGAGCCGTTCGAGCCCCAGAGTGACCGTGGCTTCCGGCATGGCATATTCGCCGATCACCGCGTCTGGCGCCCAGTCGCGCAGGCCGAATGCAGTCTTGGCATAGGTCTCGCTCCGGGCGTCACCCAGAAAGAGGAGATAGGGTGACGGCAGGTCTACCATGGGCTGTCCGGTGTCCTTCAGCGGTTGGCTTGTTGATCTTTTGGAAACGATGTTCCTTATTCGACAATAATCAACTTGAATTCAATTTCAAAATGGAGAATGATCCTGATCGTACCGACGGTGCCTGCAACAGGCGCACGGCGGAGCTTGGCGACGGGGAAATGGGCCGAATCGGCGCATGGGACAAAAAGGGGAAACAAGATGCATGTTTTGAAGCGCACGCTTTTGTGTTCGGCGGTTTGCGTGGGCAGCGCCGGCATCGCCGCATCCGCGACGGCCCAGACGGCTGAACTGGAAGAGATCATCGTGACCGCCCAGAAGCGCGCGGAATCGATCCAGGACGTGCCGATTTCAATTTCGGCGCTCTCCGCCGAAGCCATCAAGGATCGGGGCATCGGCCGTATCGAGGATTTCGCGACCGCACTGCCCAGCGTCTACATCGACATGCGCGAGCTGCGCGGCACGTCGATCTCGATTCGCGGCATCGTTTCAGACACAAACAATCCGGGCGTCGATCAGGGTGTCGGCGTTTACGTGGACGGCGTCTACATGGGCCGCCCGACGACCATCAACAACAGCCTTTACGACCTGGAACGCATCGAGGTGCTGCGCGGACCGCAGGGCACGCTGTACGGCAAGAACACGATCGCAGGCGCGATCAACTTCATCACACGGAAGCCGGGCGACGAGCTTCGCGGCGACATTAGCGCCAGCTACGGAAACTATGACGCGATCCGGGCGAGCGCATCGATCAGCGGGCCGGTGGTTCCGGGCAAGTTCTATGTCGGCATTTCGGGCGGCATCGACCGTCGCGACGGGCTGGTGAAGAACCTGCTGACCGGCACCGATCTCGACGACGTCGATTCGCTTTCGGGCCGTCTGACCGCAGTTTATAGCGAGAACGACGACTTCGAACTCGTCGTGCGCGTCGACGCCTCTCGCGACCGGACAAATTCCGGTGCCATCGACATCCTCGACAACGGCGCTCTCGCCGGCACGCCGCTTGCGGACCCAGACGGCTGGGACCGCAAGGTCGTTCAAAATCGAGACACAGTGCAGAACCGCGACACGTTTGGCGCATCGGGCGAGATCAACTGGTCGCTGGGCGGCGGCAAGCTGACGAGCATCACCGCTTACCGCGACTTCAAGTGGTACAATCTCGCGGACAACGATTACACGGCGCTCGACCTGCTGGCTTCGGGCATCAGCGAAGATCAGAACCAGTTCAGCCAGGAACTGCGCTTTGCTTCGGGCGATAGCGGCCCGTTGACCTATGTGTTTGGCGTCTATTACTTTCACCAGCGGCTTGAGACGAATTCCGCCGCGGTGATCGGTGCGGACCTCGGCATCTATCCCGAGGCCGTGACTGGGAACATCCTTGCGACCGTGAAGTCCGAAAGCATCGCCGGGTTCGGCCAGGCGGTCTATCATGTGACGGATCAGTTCAGCGTTACCGCCGGGCTGCGCTACACGTGGGAGAAGAAGGACGTCATCCACAGCCAGATTGGCGACCCGTTCGGATTGTTGCTCGCAACGATGCCCGAACGCCGCTTTGGCCGATCGGAGGATGATTTCTCGCCGTCGCTCAGCCTCAATTACAAGTGGAACGACAAGGTTCTGACATACGCAACCGTCAGCCGGGGCTTCAAATCGGGCGGTTACAACGTATTTTCGGTGACGCTCACGGATGATGCCGAGTATGAGCCGGAATTCGTGACGAGCTACGAGATCGGCCTGAAATCCGACCTTCTCGACAATCACCTTCGCTTCAACGCATCGGCCTATTACCTGCGCTACAAGGATCTGCAGGTGAACCAGCTTGAGCTGGTGGGTGGCCTGCCGCAGTTCCAGACATCGAACGCGGCGCGTGCGCGCAGCAAGGGTGTCGAACTCGAGCTGACTGCGCGTCCCGTGAACGGCTTCGATCTCACCGTGAACTACAGCTACCTCGACGCGAAGTTCCGCGACTATGCGAACGCTACCCCGGGTGGCGACGACTTCACCGGCAACACGATGGTGAAGGCGCCCAAGCACAACATCAGCGTCGGTGCGCAATATGAAGCGTCACTCAGCGACACGCTCTCGCTGACGCTGCGCGGTGATCTGACGCATCGCAGCCGGATCTTTTTCGGACCGGACAATGTCTATTCGGAGGGCGATGTTACGCTCCTCAATGGCCGGATCGGGATCGGCAGCGAACAGGGCTGGTCGCTGTTCCTGTGGGGACGCAACCTCACCAACAAGGACTACGCGCTCTACCGCAACGATGGCGTGATTATCGGTGGGCAGGTTGTGCAGTCTCTTTCCACGCCGCGCACCTACGGGGTCGAGGCGCGCTTCAAGTTCTGAAATCGTTAGGCCCCCCTCTCTCCTTCAGGAGAGAGGGGAGACGTTCCGGAAGCGTTTCGGAACAGGCGCAAAAAAGAGAGGCCGGGGAATTGCTTCCCCGGCCTTTCCCTTTTGTTCTGCGAGATTACTTCGCGTCGACCTGTTGGGCACTGAATGTGCCGCCGTAGTACTGCATCGTCAGCGTGGCGGGTTTGCCGCGCTTGCCCGGTTTGAAGACGACGTTGTGTTCGTCGTCGACAACGGAGACGAAGCGCCCCGCGCCCTGATAGAGCAGCGGAAGCGCTGGGCCGCCCGACTTGGTTCCGCCGAAATTCAGGTAAAGCTGGCCATCCTTGAAGGAGAAGCCGTGCACCTCTGGCCCGAAGCGGTAGGGCGCGAAATAATAGTCGCCCGAAACGTTCGCGGCGAGATCCGCTGGAACCGGCAATGATTTGACGACCGGCTGCGGTACGCCGAGCATCTCTCGCGCGATTTTCTGTTCGACGCTGAGCGGCGGGAATGCACCGCCCTGGTTGTTGGTGGTGATGACGATGACGAGATCATCATCCGGGTAGTAAGCGTAATTTGCCGAGAACCCATAGATGTCTCCGGCATGTGCGATCTTGCGGTGACCCTCGAAGCGCGTCTCGCCCAGACAGCCGAGCGTATACATGATCTCGGTTCCGTCGGCGAGCTTGTCATGCTTTAGAATCACATCGCGGACGGCCTGGCTCGTCTTGTCGGAAGCGAACACGCCGCGCCGATATTTCAGAAGGTCACCCACGGTCGACATGATCGCGCCGGCCGAGAACGGAACGGTGGGATCGTACTGCAGTGCATTCTGCCAGCCGTTCTTGCCCTTCTTGTATCCGTGCGCGCGGTTCGGGATGAGGCGTGTCCAGTCTGAATAGAGTGATTTGGACATGCCGAAGGGTTCGAGGATGTGCGTACGGACATATTCATCGTACGTCACGCCCGATACTTTTTCGATGATGAGACCGACGAGATATGTGCCGGAGTTCGAATAGCTCCAGGCTGTTCCCGGCTTGAACATCAGCGGCTTGCTCGCGAAGTAGCCGACCATTTCCTTGCGCGTGAATTCCTTGCGCGCATTGTACGGGAACTCCGGCAGATCCGTGTAGTTGACAAGGCCGCCGGTGTGATTGAGCAGGTTGCGAACCTTTACGCTGCGCGCGGGTTCGGGCAGATCGGGAAGATAATGGCCGGCGGTTTCCTCGATTGAAACCTTGCCATCAACGACAAGCTGAGCGAGCGCCAGGCCGGTGAAGGACTTGGTGATCGATCCGATCGGGAAAACGGTGTCGACGGTGACCGGAACGTCCTGCTCCAGATCGGCCTTGCCGAAGCCCTTCGCATAGACGACTTCGCCCTTGCGCTCGATTGCAATGGCGAGCCCGGGGAAGGGGGCGGCTTCCATGCGGTTCGCGATGATCGCGTCGATGCGGGCCACGGTTTCCGGCGAGAGCGCCTCCGCCTTCACTTCCGAATGCATCGCATCGGTGCCGAGCAGTGCGACACTGACGAGAAGCGGGAGCACGCCCTTGCGCCAGCCTTGGGCGCTTGGGGCCTTCGATGAACGGTTGAGTTCGCGCATAACACCTTGTTTCACTCAGATGGTCCTTTCATGTTGGTGCCACCATCGTCGAGCCGCCGCGGTCCCGTCGCGGCGCCCCTCCGGTGATGGCACGATTTGCGGGCGTGATCCTAGAAGTTGAATCGCGCCTCCACGCCGAACGTGCGCGGCGCGCCGAGCACGATGAGCTGCTGCCCCACAAGCGCCTGGTTCGAGAGATCGAACAGGCGGGTCTTGTAGGTCTTGTCGGTGAGATTCTTGCCCCAGAGCGCGATCGACCAGCGGTCTTCCCCGCCGGCGAGCGTGATGCGGCCGTTGAGGAGACCTACCGTGCCGACGCGGGCCGCAGGATCCTTGATCGGCAGCAGGTCCGTGCCGCGCTCGTAGAGGTAATCGCCACGCAGGGTGAGTGCCAAGTCACCGAGTGGGACTGTGTATTGTGCGTTGAGGCCGAACCGGGTTTCCGGCGCGCGCGGCAGATCGGCGAGCGGGATTTCAGGACTGCCGGGCGCCGTGGGCACCGTGCCTTCGTCATATTCCGCATCGGTGAGCGCGAGATTGAAGCCCAGTTCAAGCGCCGGGATCGGCACGGCTGTGACTTCGAGCTCGACACCGCGTGAGTGCGCCTTGCCCGCGTTGCTGGTGCGCGGATCGAAGGGGAGGGTGTTCGGATCGTCGGCCGAAATCTGGATGTCCGTCCATTCCATCGCGAAGGCGGCGACGTTCACGCGCAGGCGGTTTTCGAGAAGGCTCATCTTCGCACCGATCTCGTAGTTCCAGATGTATTCGGGATCGTAGCTGATGCCGTTCGCGTCGCCGAGCGCGTCGTTGAAACCGCCGCTCTTGAAGCCGCGGCTGACGGTCGCATAGGCCATCGCCGACGGGTTGAAGTGATAGCGGATGTTGAAGCTGGGCGTGAAGGCTTTCCACGTATCCTTGCCGGCGAGGCCATCGACCTGACCGCCGAGGAGCGCGAGCGGATCGAACTGCGAATAGAGGATCGACTTCTTTTCGTAGGTGTAGCGGCCGCCGAGCGTCGCTTCGAGCTGATCGGTGATCTTGTAGGAGATGTTCGCGTAAGCCGCGTAGCTATCGAGCTTCATGTCCGCGTCGGATCCGATGTCCATCGCCGGCACCTCGAGCAGATCGGCGAGATCCTGACCGAGGCGAACGAAGCTGAGGTTGCGGCTCGTCTGGTGGAAATAATAGAGGCCCGCAATCCAGCTGAACGCCGTGTCACCCTTCGAAGCGAGGCGCAGTTCCTGGCTGAAACGCCAGACGTCTTCCGGGTCCCCGTCGTAGAGCCAGCGCAACGGAGACATGTCCGTGTCGCCGATGTTGTCGTACTCGTGCTCGCGGTACGAGGTGATGCTGGTGAAATCGACGTCGCCGAAATCGATGTTCGCGTTGAACGAAACGGCCCACGCCTTCAGCGTTTCCTTCGTCGCGAGGTCCGAATAGACACGGCGGTCGAAAGGGTCGGTGTTGAGCGGAAGCTCGAACAGTTCGAGCAGCTGCGGGAGCAGTTGGTCGGGGTTGTAGGCCAGGGTTTCGAAATACTTGGATCGCTGGTCCACCTTCCGATATTCGCCGGTAAGCACGAACTCGGCATTCTCGGTAGGCCGCATCAGCAGCTGGCCGCGCAGGCTCCATGTGTGTGAATCGTCGCCGCGCGTTCCGTCGATCTCGTTACGAGTGAAGCCGTCGCGGTCCTCGTATTGCCCCGAAATGCGGGCGAGCAGCTTATCCTCGATGATGGGTCCGCTCACGGCGCCGCGGAGCGTGACGGCGTTATAATCACCGTAGCCGCCCATCACATAGGCCTCGAATTCGTCGGTCGGTTTCTGCGTGGTGATGCTGATCACGCCGCCCACGGTGTTGCGGCCGAAGAGTGTGCCCTGCGGACCGCGCAGAACCTCGACGCGCTCGACATCCACCATGTCGATATTGGCGCCGACACCGCCGCCCATGAACACCTCGTCGACATAGACGCCGACGGCAGGGTCTTGCCCCGCCGAGCCCGAGCTTGCGGAAATGCCGCGCAGCGCGATCGGAGAGAGTTTGAGGTCCGAATAGTTGCCAAAGCCGAGGCTCGGCGTGTTCTGTGCGAGATCGCCGAGCCCGTCGATTCCGCGCGCGGTGAGGCCGGCTTCGGAATAGGCGGTGATGGCGATCGGCACGTCCTGCACGCTTTCCGTGCGCTTCTGGGCGGTGACGGTGATGATTTCGATGCCGTAGGTGTCTTCCTGCGCCAGCGCGGGCACGGGCGCGAGCAGCGCGAGCACCGCGGCCGATTGCATCAGTTGGCGTACGGGCAGGCTACGCACAGGATCAACCGATTTCGACATTCCATTCCCCCTTTTCAGATCGATCGATAGAATATGAATTCATGTTCAAATTTTGTGTTGATCTTCTTGGCTGGGTGGCCCCGGGGCCTTCCCCTCATTCCAGTTCAGCGAAAGACCTGTCCTCCCAATCGCGGCGCATGGGCCGCGTGCAGGGCCGCCTCCCAACCGGCTTACCCCTCCAAACGACGCCATCACTATCCGCAGCTTTACTTGAAATTAAATTTAAAATCAAATAGCGAAAGAATGAGGGCGCTGCACGCGTCGTGTTTGAGGGTAAGAGAATTGACAGCATCGCCGGAAGTCCTGTTATCCCGCCGGGGGCGGGCCAGCGTCATCACGCTCAATCGGCCCGCGTGCCTCAATGCCATCAACGAGCCGATGGTACGCGCGTTCATCGCGGCGTTGCGCGAAGCCAATGCCGACGCGGCAACGGCGGCGATCGTGCTTCACGGGAGCGGCAAGGCCTTTTGCGCAGGTGACGACCTGACCGCGCACGATGTGCCGGCGGACGGGGACGAAATGGCGATGCGCGGGCGCGTGGACGTGATGCAGCAGGTGAGTCGTGAGATCATGTTCGGTGAAAAGCCTGTCATCGCGGCGGTTCACGGATGGGCCGTGGGCGGCGGCTTCGAATGGACGATCAACTGCGATGCGGTGATCTGGTCCGAGGAAGCGCGCGCGTTTTTCCCCGAGATCGAATGGGGCATGTTCGTGAGCGGCGGCGTGACCGCATTGCTGCCGCGGCTGGTCGGCCCGCAGCGGACGTTCAATTGGATCATGGGCGGCGAACATCTGGACGGGAAGGCGCTGCAAGAGGCGGGGCTCGTGACCGAGATCGCGCCGACCGGACAGCATCTCGAAGCGGCATTCGTGCTCGCCGAACGCATTGCGTCGCGCCCGGCGAAGGCGGTACGCAACCTGAAACGGGCGATCAACCTGCTGGAGCGCGACCGCATCGAGGCGGCGATGGCGGAGGAAACGATCAACCTCGCCGCGAGCCTCCTCGATGCCGAAGTGACGGCGCGCGTGGCGGGATTCAAGGCGCGAGGTTCGGAGGGTCTATGATGGTACGGAAAGCTGGTTGCGCGATTGTCGGCGCTGTGATGCTGATGGCGGCCGGGTGCGCGCATGGAGCGTCGCCGGCGGCGTCCGAGGCGACACGCCTTGACGCCGTGATGCAGGCCTTGCCGCTGGCGTCGTCTTCGCCCGCACCGGCTGATGCTATTCACAATGCGGCGGTGGTCGTGGAGGATCCCGCGCAAAAGCTTTATTATGCAAAGGGCATCGGCTCCGCGCGCGAAGGGGGCGCGGTGACGATTACGGCACAGGACCAGTTCCCGATCGCGAGCGTGACCAAAACGATGACGGCGACGGTGATTCTGCAGCTCGCCGAAGAGGGCAAGCTTGGCCCGGACGGGATCGAAACGACGCTCGGATCGCTCGGTGTGTTCGCGCCCGCAGTCCTGGATCGCCTGATGACGTTCGAAGGGCGCAACTACGGTGCCGGGCTGACGATCCGGCAATTGCTGGCGCACCAATCGGGTATGCGCGACGTCTTCATGGATGATGCGAAGTTCACGTCGGACGATCATCAGGGTAATGCGGCGCCGGAGTCGTTCGGCGGCGTTCTGCTCGGCGTTCTCGGCGCGCACCGCAAGTGCCTCGATACGCCGGGGTGCGATACCACCGCGCTGATGACGGGCAAGACCTGGACACCCTGGGACGCGTCGCAGCCGAACAATTCAGAGGCCGGGATTCTCAATTTTTACCTGAACCACAAGGGCGGCGCCACGAACGGCCTGTTCGTGCCGGGGCAGGGCTACCACTACAGCGACACAGGCTACATCATTCTCGGCCTCGTGATCGAGAAGCTGACCGGCGATACACTGCACGCAGCCTATCGGAAGCGTCTGTTCGATCCGCTCGGGCTGAAACACACCTATCTCGAATATGCGACGCGCCCGGCGACGACGCCGCACGAGGGCCATGCGGCAGATTTCTACATCGGCGACTTTCCCGGCCGCACGGGGCGCTTCAACATTTCATTCGACTGGGCAGGCGGCGGCGTCGTTTCGACCGCTGAGGAGCTTAACCGCTTCATCCGCGCACTCGGCGAAGGGCGGCTGTTCAAGAAGGCCGAAACGCTAGCGTTGATGACGACGCCGCAGTGGCGCCAGATGCGCGGCGATATCGCGGTGGAGCGCGGGCTCGGCGTGTCCCGCCTGACGACCTCGGACGGAATTTCCTATTTCGGACACACCGGATTCTGGGGCGCGATCATGCTCTATGAACCGGGCACGGGGATCAGCCTCGGCGGAACGCTCAATCAGGTGGGGCATAATCCCGCCGTTTGGGCGATCGACCTGCTGCGCGCCGCGCGTCCACGCACGGCAGCCGCAAACTGACGATTTGGTTCAGGCCATCTTGAGGCTTGTGAAGCCCTCGTAGCCCTTCAACTGCTCGGCGGGCGGATTTGCGAGGTAAATCGCCCTGTACCACAGAATCGCGAGGAAATGCGCCACATCCTCCGGCGAGGAGAAGGCCTTCACCAGCGTCGGATTGCGATCGACGTAAAGCTCAAACAGGAAGTTGTCGACCATGCCGCCGAGGGCATAAGCGATCATCAGCCGCTGCTCCTCTCCGAGCGTCACGCCGGGGCAGCGCCGTGCGATGTCCTTCGCGATCTTGAGGCTCCAGTCCGCGCTCACCTTGCGATAGAGTTCGGAGAATTCGGCCTCCTCCTCATCGAAGTGGAGCAGGCAGCGCATCAGGCCTGGCGTGCGCGAATAGGTGGAAACCATGACCTTGTTGGCACGCACGATCGAATCGAACGGGTCGCTGGTCGGCGCCATGCCGGAGAGGTCGTCGAATCGCTGCCTATCGAGCAATTCCACAAGGATCTCGTGGGTAAGGTCCGCCTTGCCCGAAAAATAGTGGTAGAGGAGGCTGACGTTGACGCCGGCTTCGGACGCGATGTCGGAAAGGCGCATGGCGCGGTAGCCGATCCGCTCCAGCACGCGCACGGTCGCTTCCTTCAGCTTCTCGCGCGTCAGGTTGCCACGCTGCGTCTGTGGTGCAGCGGGTTTCTTGCTGACGGCGTTGCGGCGTTCCTTGCGGCCCAGCGGTGCGACGGCAGGCCTTTCGCCCACGGCTTTTTTCTTTGTTGCCATTGCGCTCTTGATCAACCTCGATTGCGCTCGTGATACCGGATACCGGCTTTAAAACCAATTTCTAATCATAGCTTCGCACGGCAATTTATAAACTTGAATTTAAATTCAATCGTGTTAAGCCGCCTGTATCAAGACGGAAGGGTGGCGTCGTTCGTGCGCGGGCGTTCTGCGATGCGAAGTGCCGACGTCCCGTCCCGAAACCGGAAGGGCTGCGTAACACCGATGGAATATGATGTCGAAACCCTGTCGTCGCTCGTCGGGCAGGAGATACTTGTCAGCGACTGGATATCGCTCTCGCAGGACGAGATCGACGCCTTCGGCAGGGTGACGCGCGACATCGATCCCATGCACATGGACCCCGACTATGCGCGCGAACACAGCCCGTTCGGCCAGACCATATTGTTCGGGTTTCAAACGCTGTCGATGCTCAGCCATCTCTGCTCGCCGATCCGTTATCGCCACGGCGGGGGTGTTGCCGGCTATGATCTGAATTATGGGCTCAACAGGGTGCGTTTCATTTCGCCAGTTCCGGTGAACGCGCGTTTCCGCAACCGCATGGTGATCAAGAGCGTGGAGCAGCGCGAGGACGGCGCCTATCTTGTCACCTCCGAGAACACGATCGAGATCGAGGGGCAGGAGCGTCCGGCTCTCGTGGCCGAATGGATCGGCTTGATTTCGAGAGAGGCGGCCTGATGCAGGCGCCGCACGGTCCGGCGCTTGTCGCCAGTATCGAGAGGCTGCCGGACGCAGTTTCCGCCTATGCGCGGACGGTTCCTGATCGCGAGGCGATCATTTTCGGCGATCTGCGCCTTTCCTATGTCGAATTCGACCGCGAGATCGATCGCTATGCGCGCGCGCTGATCGCGGCGGGCGTAGAGACGGGCGACCGTGTCGCCATGATTGTGACGCCGCGCCCCGAATTCATGCTGATGCTGCTCGGCGCGATGCGCGCGGGCGCCGTGTGGGTAGGCGTGAACCCCAAATACAGGCGTGAGGAAATGCGCCATGTGCTCGGAGACTGTCGGCCCGCACTCCTGGTTTCCATCCTCGAAGACCCAGCAGGGCGCCGCTATGACGATGACCTTCGCGACCTTGCGGACGATGTCGTCGCAGGCGTCAACCTCGTCACCATCGGCGGCGTTCTGGATGGGATGAGCCGATCACTCGATGCATTTCTCGCGTCAGGTGATACCCTTGATGATGTCGCGCACCGATTGAACCGTACCTCGCGCCGCGACCCCGTGAGTATCGTCTACACCTCGGGATCGACCGGAACGCCCAAGGGCGCCGTGCTCTCGCACGACAGCTTTTTCCATTCGTACCGGGCGCTTTCGGAATCGTTCGCGGGCCGCGAACACCTGCGTGCCGGGCACCGCGTGATCTGCAACCTGCCGACCAACCATGTCGGCTGCCAGTCCGACGTGTGCGGGAACTGCCTGATCGACGGCGGTACGATCGTGTTCATGGAAAGCTTCGATCCAGCCGGAATTCTGGAGACGACGGAGCGCGAGAAGATCACGATCCTCGGTGGTCTGCCGCTGATGCATCAGGCGGTGTTCGATCATCCTGATGCCACGCGACGCGATCTCTCCAGCGTATCGGTGATCGCATGGGGTGGCGCGACGATGCCTGCGCCGCTGCTGCGCCGGCTGGAAGGGAAGGGCTATTTCTTCTCGCTGCACTATGGGCTCACCGAAGGCGGATCGATCAACAGCGTCAATCCGCCGGACGCGGATTTCGCGCTTTTGACGGAAACGATCGGGCACCACGATCACCACAACGCATATCGCGTCGTCGATGAGGGCGGCGAGCCCGTTCCCGAAAACGGTATCGGCGAAGTGCAGATCAAGGGGCCGGGGGTGATGCTTGGCTATTTCAACAATCCCGAGGCGACTGCAACGGCCTTCACGGCGGACGGCTGGTTCCGCACCGGCGATCAGGTGGAGCGGCTGCCGGGTGGTAACTGGCGTTTCGTTGGGCGCAGTGTCGAGATGTTCAAATCCGGCGGCTACAACGTCTATCCGCGCGAGGTCGAACTCGCGCTGGAGGAGCACCCGGGCGTCGCGGCGGCAGCCGTGATCCCCGTTGCCGATCCACGCTATGACGAGGTTGGCTGGGCATTCGTGATTCCTGCGCCGGGCGCGACGATCGACGAGGCGATGCTGCGATCGTTCGCGAGTACGCGGCTTGCGAACTACAAGGTTCCCAAGTCCTTCCAGATCCGCGAAGCGCTGCCGCTTCTGCCGATCGGGAAGGTGGACAAGCACGCGCTTCGCGATGAAGTGCGTCAACTGAGAGCCGCCCCGTGAATCGGGTTATGGGGGGCGCGGCGACTTCAACGCCCCCAGCAGACACACGCGAACTTTCCATTGGCACGATGACGGCATTCGGTGTCGGTTCGCTTGGAACCGGCGTGTTCTCCACCGTGCCCAGCGTATTGCTGCTCTATTTCATGACCAGCGTTCTCGGCATATCGCCGGCGCTGGCGGCAATTACTGTATTCCTCCCCAAGTTCTGGGACGTGCTGATCGATCCGATGATCGGCATGATGTCCGATCGCACGCAGAGCCGTTGGGGACGCCGCCGGCCCTATATGCTGGTTGGCGGCATCACGATGAGCCTGTTCTTCGTGATGCTGTTTTCGGTGCCCGCTTTCGCAACGCCGCTCGAACGCTTTGTCTACGTCACCGTCGCCTACATGGCCTGCGCTACCGCATATGCAGTATTCTCGGTGCCCTATATCGCGATGCCTGCCGAGATTTCCCGCAGCCCCGAGGAGCGGACGACCCTGATGTCGTTCCGCATGGGATTTGCGATGGTCGGCATCCTGCTCGGCGGGGCGGGGGCGCCGTTCCTTGTCGATCTCGCAGGCGGCGGGCGTGCAGGTTATGCGGTGATGGCGCTTACCATCGGTATCGTTTGTGGCATCGCCATGCTGGTGCCGGTTTTCGCGACGCGGAAGCTCGGAAGCGGAGCATTGGTCCTGGCCGAGTTCAAGCTCGGCGAGGGAATCCGGCAGGCGGCGGCATGCAAGCCGTTCCTCCTGCTGCTCGTCACCTATCTGCTGCAACTCGCCGGGCTGGGATGCTTTTCTGGGGCACTGCCCTATTACGCCGTGCATATTCGGGGCGGTTCGGGGATGACCGTGACGCTACTGTTCGTCGCGCTCAATGTATCTGCTATCGTCACCATGCCGATGTGGGTTCGCATCTCGCGCAGCACCGGTAAGGTGCGCGCCTATCTGGCGTCGAGCGTGCTGCTGGTGTTTGCGACGGCGGGGCTGTGGTTTTGCGACGGCGAGACGCCAGATATGCTGCTTTATGCGCAGGTCTGTCTGATGGGCCTGGCGTTCTCTGGGCAGCAGCTGTTTCCCTTTGCGCTGCTGCCCGATGTGCTCGATGCGGATGCACGCACCACAGGGATGCCGCGGCAGGGCATGTTCACCGGCCTTTGGACAGCGGGCGAAAAGATGGGGCTGGCGCTCGGCGGTCTTGTGACAGGGGTCGTGTTGTCATGGACGGGCTTTATTGCATCGACCGGAACGGCCGTGGCGCAGCCTGAGTCAGCGCTCACCGGTGTGCGTCTTACATTTACGATTTTGCCGGCGCTGCTGGTGGCGGCGAGCCTGCTGCTTCTTATGCAGTTTCGCAAAGCCCATGCCGCAGGAGGCGGGAAATGAATTCATCGTTCATCAGGGAAGGTCAAATCATGACTTTGGCACGCACGAAATGGTCGGCAGCGTTGGTGCTGCTTGTAGGGTTGCTCGTTTCTGCAGCCGCGATGGCAGGGCCGCGCGCACGCGACCTCGGGGTTCCGTTCGACGGCACGCCGGGCGCGCTGAATGCAATCACCGACGTTGCGGGGGTCGAGGTCGGCCACGCCACGGTCATTTCAGGCGACGGTCCGCTGGTGATCGGCAAGGGGCCGTATCGCACGGGCGTGACGATCATCCATCCGCTCGGCAAAGGCAGCATCGACGGTGTCGCTGCGGGCCGGGCCGTGATCAATGGCACGGGCGAATGGACGGGGATGCATCTCGTTGATGAGATCGGGTCGTTCCTCGGGCCGGTCGCGTTGACGGGATCGGGCAATGTCGGCCTCGTGCATCAAAGCCTGATGGACTGGTCGATCGGCAAGGTGCCGGAAGAGGCACTGTTCTCGCGTGTGCTTCCTGTGGTTGCCGAGACGCTCGACAGCCGGCTCAATGATGTCTTCGGGCATGGCCTGACACGCGAGCACGTGTTCGCCGCGCTTGATGGCGCCAAGGGTGGTCCGGTTGCGGAGGGCAATGTCGGCGGCGGCACGGGGATGATCGCCTACACGTTCAAGGGGGGAATCGGTACGTCGTCGCGCATCGTTTCGGCGGGCGACAAGCGATATACCGTCGGGGTTCTCGTCCAGGCGAACCACGGAAGCCGCGAGGATCTTCGCATTGCTGGCGTGCCGATCAGCAAAGAGATCAAGGGCGCGTGGCCGGAGATCAACGGTATCGCGGCTCTCGGCCCCGATGCAGGCAAGCCGCAGGACAAGAATTCGCTGCTGATCGTGATCGCCACCGACGCACCGCTGATGCCGCATCAGCTGGAGCGCCTCGCACGCCGCGCCGCGCTCGGCGTTGGGCGCAACGGAAGCACGGCAGGCGCTCTCTCGGGCGAACTCGCGCTTGCCTTCTCGACAAGCCACGTGATTCCGCTGGGCCAAGCACCGCGCTTGCCCGCGTTGATCAACGATACGGACAGCGCAACGATGAACGCGCTGTTCTCGGGTGTCGTTCAGGCGACGGAAGAGGCGCTCGTGAACCAGCTCGTGGCGTCGGAGACGATGACGGGCGCGAACAACGTGAAGGTCTACGGTATCCCGCACGATCAGCTGCAGCGCATCATGAAGGCACGGTTCCAGCGCCGATAAGGGGTACAGCAAAACGTGGCGCTCTTCCCACGGCGCAAAAAATCGGAAAGATCGCGGGATGACTGATTCTGCAATCACCCCGACCATTCCGGATCGCGCGGCGATCGAAGCCGCGCGCGAGCGTATTTCCGATCTTGCGCTGCGGACGCCGCTTGTGCGTTTGCAGGGCAGCGCGCGCAGCGACATTTTCCTGAAACTCGAACTGCTGCAGCCGGTGGGTTCGTTCAAGATACGCTGCGCGGCGAATGCACTCCTCAGCCGCGGTGATTCCGTGCGTGGCGGCGTGTTTACGGCAAGCGCTGGAAACTTCGCGCAGGGCCTTGCCTATGCCGGGCGCGCGCAGGGCATCCCGGTGACCGCTTACGTTCCGGACACGGCGGCCCACAGCAAGGTTGACGCGCTGGAGAGATTCGGCGCGAGCGTTGTGACGCTTGCCTATGATCGCTGGTGGGCGATGCTGGCCGAGCCGCCGACCGACCCGGCATTCATTCATCCGGTTATTGGAAATGATGTGCTTGCCGGGAACGCCACGATCGGCGCCGAGATTGTCGAAGATCTGCCCGATGTCGCAACCGTGCTCGTGCCGTATGGCGGCGGCGGGCTTTCCTGCGGCATTGCGGCTGCGCTCAGGGCTTATGGGTCAGGTGCCGATGTTCTCGCGAGCGAAACCGAGGCCGGGGCACCGGTGCGCGCGGCGTTCGCTGCCGGAGAACCTGTGACGGTGCCGTTTGCGTCATCCTTCATCACCGGCATGGGCGGCCCGACCGTGATCCCGGCCATGTGGCCGCTCGTACGCGATCTCCTGAAAGGAAGCGCGCTCGTCTCGCTGGCGGAGACGGCCGCGGCTGTGCGGATGCTCGCCGAGCGTCACCACGTGATCGCGGAAGGTGCTGGCGCCGCTCCGGTCGCCGCTGCACTTGCAGGCGATCATCCGGGACCGGTCGTGTGCATCGTTTCGGGAGGGCATCTCGATGCGGCGCATCTTGCGATCATCCTTGCCGGCGGCGTGCCTTAAATCGAAGCTTAGCGCGGGCGCTGCCGGAACTTGATGGGTGAGACGCCCGTCCATCGCTTGAAGGCGCGGGAGAAGCTCGCGGTTTCGGCAAAGCCCAGCATTTCGCCGATCGCTTCGACCGAGAGGTGCGAGCGGTCGAGCAGGTAGCAGGCGCGCTGTTCGCGGACCTGATCGAGCACGTCGCCGAAACCGAGGTTCTGCTTGGCAAGGCGGCGGTGCAGCGTGCGTTCGGAAACCGCGAGTTCCGCCGCAGCCTTTGCCGCCGACGGGAAGCCCCGGCTTGACCGGACCAGGAGCGAATAGAGCCGTCCGACCATGTCGTCGCTGACCTGCGCCTCGTCGATGAGCCGCGCGCAAAGCTGCTGATAGGTTTGTTCGAGGAGAGGGCTTGCCATCGGCAGCGCGAGATCGGCGGCGCCCGCCTGAAACACCCAGCGCGTTGCCGGTGCGCCGAACGTTACGGGTACGCCGAGTTCCGCCGCATAGTCGATGCCGTCGCTGCGCGGTGGGACGGAAGATTCGATGCGGGCCAGTGGAAACGGCTGCCGCATGTCCTTGAGGAACGTGGTCGCCGATCCGAGCGAGCGCACGAGGCAGAATTCGCGAAGATCGGGCGCGACATTGCTGTCGTCCGCCTCCATGCCCGCGAGCGTGCCGTTCTCGTCGTAAAGCCGGTATTGCAGGAGCGAGTAAGTGAGCGCCTGAAACGCCACCAGCACCTTCAGCCCGTCGTGCACCGTTCCGGCCGAGAGCACGGCGAGCCCGAGCGGGCCGTAGGTCATCAACCGGTAGCGCATACCGGTGTGGAACCACAGGCCGGGAACGTCCCGTGTCGCGGTGGCAAAGACCTCCTGAAAGCGCAGTTCCTGAAGCCCGGAGACCTCGCCCTGCGGGTCGTCGGCCTCGGCCACCGCAATACCGGCATCCGCGAGCAAGGGCAGCGGATTGATCCCGGCCTCATCCAGCGCCGCCCGCATGATGCGGACGCTCTGGTTCGGCATCCGCATCGAGCCGAGCAGTTCGATTTTCATGCTTGCCTCCCGTCGCGCATCATGCGCGGGGTGGCAGTTAAAGTCAAAAGCTTGGCGCGAGACGACATTCAATGATGCCCAGCTTCATGTTTTGATCGCAGCATCGGGAATGGATGACACAAGATCAATTCAGCCCGACCTTGGAGGAAGATCGTGAACCATCAGCTTGCCGTCGTCGATAACGATATCGCCCATAGCGGTGGACCGCTCCCCTTCACGCAGTGGGACGCGAACCCGCACGTGAAACTGGGTCAGCTTGGTGCGGAGCCGCCGCTTCCGGAGATTGCAGCCGAACTCCAAAAGTCGCTGCATAGCTTCGCCGAGAAGGTGATGCGTCCGATCGGCACCGAACTCGATCGGCTGAGCGCGGACGCGGTGGTGGACAAGTCTTCGCGCTATTGGGAATTCCGGCGTGCCTATGCCGAGCTTGGCATCAATATGGAGACGCTGGCGTCCTTTTCCGCAGAAGAGATGCCGCACGTGTTCGCAATCCTCTTCGAGGAACTTGGCTGGGGCGACGCCGGCCTTGCCATCTCCGCAGGCGCCGGCCTGCTGCCGCACTACATGGCGGCGAAATTCGGCAATGATTTCGTGGCCCGCACCTACCCTGAGTCGCTGATCGGGAGTTGGGGCATCACGGAGCCCGACCGGGGGAGCGATTCGATCGACCCCGGCGGGCACGCCGCTCACGCCGCGGGAAAGCCGAACCGGCCCAATTGCGTGGCGCGCATCTCCGACGGCAAGATCGTCATCAATGGCCAGAAATCGGCGTGGGTTTCGAACGGCCCGGTCGCTGACCTCTGCATCCTTTACTGCGCGGCCGAGACGGGATCGGGCTACGATCCGGCGCGCGGCGCGGTGGTCATCGTGCCGCTCGATGCGTCGGGTGTGTCCAAGGGCAAGCCGCTGGAGAAGATGGGCCAGCGCGCGCTGCCGCAGGGCGAGATTTTCTTCAACGACGTGACGCTCGATATCGATCACCTGCTGGTCGCGCCCGAGGATTATCTGAAGGGCGTTTACGCCATCCACAGCGAGGCGAACGCACTGATGGGCGCAACATTCACGGGCTGCGCACGAGCTGCCTATGAACTCGCTCACAGCTATGCGCATGAACGTCGACAGGGCGGCGTGCCGCTGATCCGGCATCAGGATGTCGCGCGGCGGCTGTTCCACATGGCGCGCAAGGTGGAGATCTCGCGGGCGCTGGCGCGGCGGGTGACGGCGTTCAACATGAACAACCCCATGCCCGCATTGCAGGCCGCGATGTTCTCCAAGGTGACATCGACGCAGCACGCGCTCGAGGTGACGAGCGATGCCTTGCAGATGTTCGGCGGGAACGGGCTGACACGCGAATATCCGATGGAAAAATTGTTCCGCGATGCCCGCGCTTCGCTGATCGAGGACGGGTGTAACGAGGTCATCGCGATCAAGGGGGGAATGCTGCTGACCGATCCGGATCTGCTGCCCGGCTGAGAGCAGAAATACAGAAATGAAATCGCGCGGCCGAACGGGTTTTCGGTCGACGGAGAAGGTTTGTCCGAGGGGATGGAATGAAGCAGAACGCGATCATCGCCGGTGTCGGAATGACCCGCTTCGGCAAGCATCTGGACCGCAGCCTGTCCAGCCTCGCGCACGAGGCGATCAGCGAAGCGCTCAAGGATGCGAACGTCGCGGCACGCGAGATCGAGGCGGCATGGGCAGGGAATGCCGCCGCGCCGCTCGTCACCGGCCAGGCGTGCATTGCCGGGCAGGCGATTTTGCGCGGCATGGGCATCGGGCGCATCCCGGTCGTGAACGTGGAGAACGCCTGCGCTACGGCCTCCACGGCGTTCCAGCAGGCGTGCACGATGGTGACGCTGGGCGTTTATGACGTCGTGCTGGCGTTCGGCGTCGAGAAATTGTTCCACGAAGACAAAGCGAAGAGCTTCGCCGTATTCCTTGGCGCTGTCGACGTCGAGAAGCCGGAAGAGCTTTATGCTTATGTCGATGGCGATCGTCCGGCGAGCGAAGAGGCGGGCCGGCAGCGTTCGCTGTTCATGGACATCTACGCCCGCATGGCGCGTGATTACAGCGCACGCAGCGGAGCGACGGCGCGGCATTTCGCTGAGGTCTCCGCGAAGAATTCGCGGCATGGCAGCCTCAATCCGCGTGCGCAGTTCCGCGATGTGATGGATGCAGACGCGGTGCTGGCGGCGCCCATGATCTCGGCGCCGCTGACGCTGCCGATGTGCTCGCCGCTCGGCGACGGCGCGGCGGCGGCGGTGATCGTGTCGCCGAAGTTCGCGCGCGAACGCGGCATCGCCGATCCGGTGCATGTGCGGAGTTCGCTGATCGCAAGCGCGTTCGAACCCGCTCCGGGCGCGCCGGGGATCACCGAATGGGCGGCGGGCGAAGCTTATGCGACGGCGGGAATCGCGGCCGAGGATATCGACTGTGTCGAGCTTCATGATGCGACGTCGCCTGCCGAGCTGATGTATTACGAATATCTCGGGCTGTGTCCGCGCAATGAAGGCGTGGCGCTGCTCGAAAGTGGTGCGACAGCGCTTGGCGGACGTGTTCCGGTGAACACGTCGGGCGGCCTTGTTCGCAAGGGGCACCCCATTGGCGCCACGGGACTTGCGCAGATCCATGAGTTGACGGAGCAGCTTCGTGGTCGTGCCGGTGCGCGGCAGGTGGAGGGCGCGCGGCTTGCGGTTGCGGAGAACGGTGGCGGCTTCCTTGGGCGGGATGCGGCGGCGCTGGTGATGACGGTGCTGTCGCGGTGAACGAAGTACACGCCTTGCGCACGCCCGTGCAGATGCTCCGCGCTGGTGCGGAGGTGCGCGACGGGGCGATGCTGACGTTCGTCGATATCGGGCCGGACGGGCGCTTTGCCGAGGAGACGCGGAGCTACGGCGAACTGCTGGCGAACGGCGCGCGCATCGCGGGTGCGCTCGCGGGGGAGGGCATGAAGCCGGGCGACAGCTTCGCGCTTGTGATGCCGAACCACCCCGAGTTCGTGGATGCGATGATCGGCTCCGAACTTGCTGCGACGATTTTCGTGCCGATCGACCCGCGTACGCGCGGCGCGCGGCTGGCGTTCATGCTGCGCTTCGCCGGATGCCGGGGCGCGATCGTGGCGCCCGAAGCGCTGCCCGCGCTCGCGGACGTGATTGCCGACGTGCCCGATCTCGGCTGGGTTTGGGTGCTGGGAGACACATCGCAGCCTTTGCCCGGCGTCCGGGTCGCGACGCTGGCGCAGGTGCTTGCCGGGGTAGGGGCAGCGCCCGCCGATCCGGGCGCCGATCTCGCGCGGCCGATGCAGATGCTTTACACCTCCGGGACCACGGGCGATCCCAAGGCGATCCTGGCTCCCTATGCGCGCTATGCCGCGGTTTCCACGTTCGGGCCGCTGCTTCAGGTGCGCGGCGACGACAAGCTCTATACGGGGCTCTCCTTCACGCACGCGAACGCGCAGCTCATCACGCTCGGCAACGCGCTTGCGATGCAGCTTCCGCTGGTGGTCAGCCGCCGCTTTTCGAAGTCGCGACTTTGGGAAATCCTGGGGCATTACGGCTGCACGGTGTTCAACCTGCTCGGCGGCATGGCGGTGGCGATCTACGCGGAGCCGCCGTCGCCGCGCGACCGGGCGCACAAGGTGCGGATGGTGCTGAGCGCCGGGATGCCGCCTGCCATGTGGCGGGATTTCGAGGCGCGGTTCGGGGTTCAGGTGCTGGAGTTCTTCGGCGCGGCGGAGGGCGGGCTTACCATCAACCTGCCGGGGGTCGGGCCTGTCGGCTCGATCGGGAAACCGCCTGCCGGGACGATTTGCGCGATCCTTGACGAAGACGACCGGGACTGCGGGGCTGGGGTTCTGGGGGAGATGTGCTTTCGGCCCGAGGGGGGCGAAACGCCTGCGGTTGAGTATTTCCGCAATCCAGAGGCATCGGCGGCGAAGACGAGGGGCGGCTGGTTCCGCACCGGCGACATCGGCTACAAGGACGCGGACGGCTGGGTGTTCTTCTCCCACCGCGCGGGCGACGCAATCCGCCGCAACGGCGATTTCGTGAACGCCGTGCAGATCGAGGCGGAGATCGCGGCCATGGAGGGCGTGGGGGATGTTCACGTCTACGGCGCGGCGACGGCGGAGAATGCCCCGGGCGAGAAAGAGGTCGTCGCGGCGATCGTGCCCGCCGGGGACTTCGACCCGCTCTCCGTCTTCACGCACTGCAGGGAACGGATCGGTTCGGCGTCGATGCCCTCTCTGGTGCAGATCGTCAGCGAAATTCCGAAAACCGCCTCTGAAAAACCGCAGGCCAGGCATCTCATCACGATGCTCGGCGCACCCGATGCGGTAATCTTCGGCCCATCGGGACCCACCACCATCACTCTGGGGAGAGCGACGCAATGAGCGCACCTGTTATCGTCTACGGCGCCAGTGGCTACACCGGCAAACTGATCTCCTGGCATCTGGCGGAAGCGGGCATCCCGTTCATCGCCGCCGGGCGCGACCAGAAACGGCTTGAAGAGCAGATGGCGCGCGTGCCGGAACTGAGGGGCGCGAACTTCGAATGCCGCGCGGTTTCACACGACACGGCGTCGCTGGCGGATCTCTTCGCGGGCGCCAAGGTCGTGTACAATGTCACCGGGCCGTTCATGCAGCTTGGCGATGCGGTGGTGCAGGCGTGCCTTGAAGCCGGGTGCCACTATATGGACACCACCGGCGAGGCGGACTGGATGCGCCACGTGCGCGAGACCTACGGCGCGAAGTTCGCCGCGAGGGGCCTGCTGGTTGCGCCCGCCACGTCCTACATGTGGGCGGCGGGGAATATCGCCGCCGAGATCGCGCTCGAAACCCCCGGCATCGACTCGCTCGATATCCTCTACCTCGCGGACTCGGCGACGAGCGTCGCCTCGACCAAGTCGTTCCTGCGCATGTGCACGCGGCCGCAATATTACATCGAGCACCGCAAGCTCGTCGAATGGCCGATGGCGACGTCCTACCTCGTGAAGGCGCCGGATTCTCACCGGCTGTTCCGGGGGCTGCCGTGGTCGGGCGGCGGCG
>TARA_R110000850_G_scaffold191114_1_pt1 | contig 83644 bp, 82 predicted proteins | sample TARA_R110000850 | Tara Oceans TARA_R110000850 (sample SAMEA4397586) | marine metagenome | biome: Polar Biome; feature: [SRF] surface water layer (ENVO:00010504); material: water (ENVO:00002006), including particulate matter (ENVO:01000060) such as... | depth 5 m
TATGAGCGAAGAGATCAGATCTCCGAGCACGCTGCCGGCCTTTCTCTCCCTGTTCACCTCGACCGGCACACTGGTCTGCTGCGCCCTGCCCGCCCTGCTGGTGAGCCTGGGAGCGGGTGCCGTCATGGCCGGGCTGATTGAAGCCGTGCCGCAGATCACCTGGCTCGGCAGGAACAAGGTGCTGGTGTTTGCGATCGCAGGAGCGATGATTGCGCTCTCCGGGGCATGGCAATGGCATGCCCGCTCGCTGCCCTGCCCGATTGATCCGGCTGCCGCGCGGGCCTGCACGCGTGCGCGGCGCGTCAGCTGGATTGTCTGGTGGATCAGCCTTGCGGCATTCCTGATCGGCGGCTTCTTCGCCTTCTTTGCGGCCAGCCTGTTTGCCTGATCCCTGCAGGGCCCTGTCCGCCGGACGGGGCCCTGCCTAGTCTTCCAGCACCTCGGCAAGGCATGCGGCGATGGTTTCGCTCGTATCCTCATGGGTGAAGAACGTCTTCAGCTTCCAGTCCGCGTCCATCAGGTAGAGCAGACTGGTATGGTCCATCGTGTAGCCGGCCGAGCTGCTGTCATCATCGATGCGCGAATAGTCGGCGATGAAGGAATCGGCTGCTGCGCGGACCTGTTCCGTCGTGCCGGTCAGGCCGACGAGATTGTCGGGAAACGCAGCGGTTGTGACGTATTGGGCAAGGGTTTCAGGCGTATCGCGCTCGGGATCGACCGAGATCAGCAGTGTTTGCGGCGGTTCCATGCCTTCCGGCAGCGTCCTGTAGGCGCGCGCGATGCTGACCAGTGTCATCGGGCAGACATCCGGGCAATAGGTAAAACCGAAATAAATCAATGCCGGGCGACCCTTGAAATTATCCTCGGTGACCGCTTCGCCCTTGTCGTTGACGAGCGATATGGGCCCGCCAATCTCTGGATAGGACCGGCTGAGACAGCCCGATTGCGCGCCGCCGGACCGGGCCTTGGCGGGTGCAGGTGTGGTGTCGGATGGCGCATCTGAGGGGCTGCAGGCGGTGGCGGCAAGGGCGCCAAGGGCGGCGGCGAGGGTGCGGTAAGGGAGGGTCATGGCCGCGATATGCCGCCATCAGCCCGCTTGGCGCAAGCGTCACGCTGCCGCATAAGCAGGGCATGGACGATATCACCCGCGATTCCCGTTACGGGCTGGACGACGCCGTTTTCACGCTGGCACCCGAAGGACTGGGGTCAGCGCAATCGGCGCTGGGCCGGACGCGGCTGCGTACCTTCATCACGCTGCGCTGGCTGGCGGTGGCGGGCCAGACGGCGGCTGTCCTGTTCGTGGCCTTTGTCATGCGTTTCGAAGTGCCGCTGGCACTGTGCCTGGCGATCATTGCCGCATCCGCCTGGCTGAACGTGTTCCTGGCCTTTGCCTTCCAGAGCCAGCGCCTGACGCGGGGATGGGAAGCGAGTCTGCAGCTGGCCTTTGACACTATGCAGCTGGCCGCGCTGATCACCGTGACGGGCGGCCTGTCCAACCCCTTCCTGCTGCTGCTGCTGGCACCTGTGACCGTGGCGGCCCTGTCGGTGTCACAGGCGCGCGCCACCATGGTCGCCATTCTGGCCCTTGCATCGGCTGCCGCCATGCCCCTGTTCACCATGCCCCTGCCCTGGGCCGGCATTGAAGTGATCAGCCTGCCGCCTTTGTTCCAGTGGGGCCAGTTCACGGCGCTGGCGGTGGGCGTTGTGTTCTTTTCCCTGTCAGCCGTACGGGTCAGCCAGGATGAAGCGCGTCTCGTGCGGGCGCTCGACGCGGCCAGCGTGGTGATGGCGCGTGAGCAGAAACTGTCGGCGCTGGGCGCCATGTCAGCCATGACGACGCATGAACTGGGCACGCCGCTGGCGACCATTCACCTTGTGTCCAAGGAACTCCTGTCGGAAATCGGCCCTGACCACCCCAATTTCGAGGATGTGAACCTGATCGCCGAACAGGCCGACCGGTGCCGCGCGATCCTAGCGACGATACGCGAGGCCCGCGAGGCGACCGACATTGTGCACGCCCTGATGCCGCTGGACGCGCTGGTCGAGGAATCAGCTGCCCCGTTCAAGGGGCTGGGAGTTGAACTGATCGTGCGGGCCGGTCCCGGCGAACGGGGCGAACCCAGGGCGCCCGTATTGAACCGCAGCCCCGAAATTCTGCACGCGCTGGGGGCCTTCATCGAAAACGCCGTCAGCTTTGCCGACACGCGGGTGACGGCCGTTGCCTCCTGGACCGACGACCAGATCCTGATCACCATCACCGATGACGGCCCGGGCTTTGCAGCCGAGGTCATGCCCAAGCTGGGCGAGCCCTATGTCTCGCAGCGCAGCGAGGCGCAGCTGGGCGGTGGCGACATGGGTCTCGGCTTTTTCATCGCCAAAACCCTGATCGAACGCACCGGCGGACGCATTGCCACACGCAACCGCACCCCCCCCAAGCGCGGCGCCGTCGTGCAGGCGCTGTGGCCACGTGCAGCGCTAGAGGCTTCTAAATTGGCCTAGCGCATGCAAAAGACCTATATTGTTCTGGAATCATTAGAAGGAATGCGGACATGGACCGCCCGGTGTCTGTAAACGTGCACGAAAGCCTCAAGGATGTGGAGGACCGCTCCTGTCTCGTCATGGACGATGACGGCCCCTTTGTTCAGCGCATGGCACGCGCGCTGGCCCAGCGCGGCTTTGTTGTGTCAGCCGTTTCAACCGTCAGCGAAGGCAAGGATATTGCCCGCCTGAACCCGCCGGCTTTTGCCGTGCTGGACCTGCGCCTGGAAGATGGCAGCGGGCTGGACGTGGTTGACGTGCTGCAAAAGCACCGCCCGGAGGCCCGCGCCGTGATCCTGACCGGATATGGCGCCATCGCGACGGCCGTTGCCGCCGTCAAGGCGGGCGCAGTCGACTATCTGTCCAAGCCTGCCGATGTGGACGATATCATTCGTGCCCTTGCGGCATCGAAAGACGAGAAGCCTGCCCCGCCGGAAAACCCGATGTCGGCCGACCGCGTGCGCTGGGAACACATCCAGCGCGTCTATGAGCTGTGCAATCACAATGTCTCCGAGACGGCCCGGCGCCTCAACATGCACCGCCGGACATTGCAGCGCATCCTGGCAAAACGCGCCCCACGTTAGACCGTACACTCACCGAATGCCGCGTAGGAATATGACTTAGGCGTCACCGAAACGGTGACTGCTGCGTCATGTAAATCGTAACAAATGCAACAGTTGCAAAGGATTCTCAGCTCGCCTAAGTGCGGCGAATGAAAACCATTTGCATCCTCCCCGCCACGCTCCTGATTGTCTCGATTTCTGCTCCTGCACTCGCCGAAACCGGCGATACGCCAAGGCGCCTGGACCCGGTTGTTACGACCGCAACGCCCAGCGCCGCGCCGCTGACCGATATACCCATGTCGGTCAGCGTGATCGGTACGGATGACCTGAAACTGACGGATGCCTATCTGGGCGCTGAGGATGTGACAGATCTGCTGACCGGCGTCGACGCGGCGGTGGCCAATGGCACGCAGGTGGCCTTCCAGATCCGAGGCATTGGCGCGGTGGACCATCAGGCGCTGACACCGACGGCGGCTGCGGTCTATGCCGATGGCGTCTACCTCGCAACCAACGTCCAGACTGGCCTGATGCTGTACGACCTGGAGCGGATCGAGGTGCTGAAGGGTCCGCAGGGCACGCTGTATGGCCGCAATGCCTCGGGCGGCGCGATCAATTTCATCTCGGTCAGGCCGGGCGAGAGCCAGCGCCGCTATGTGCGGGCCGGCTATGGCAATTTCGATCGGGTGGACCTTGGCGGCGCCTACGGGAACGCGCTTGGTAACGGCTTCAGCTATCGCCTCGCCGGGCGGTATCTTTCGCGCGATGCGGCGCTGGACAATGTGTCCGGCCCGGCTGACGCGGGCGGCGTGCGCGACGAATTCGGCCTGCGCCTCGGCCTGCTCTGGGAGAATGCGGGCGGCGGCGAACTGCTGGTGCGCACGCATTACGAGGAAGACAATGGCGTCAATGCTGCGCCGCGCAATGACAGCCTTACCCCTGGCGATCACGAGATCGCCGTTGCCGGCGATGGCCTGCAGGACACGGACAATGCCTTCTATGGCGTGTCAGCCGAATACAGCCGCGCGCTGGGGCGCTGGGAGTTTACCTCGCTGACGGCCTTTGAAGGCTATGATCAGCAATACGGTTTCGACTTTGACGGCGCCGTCGCCCTGTTCGGCAACCCCAACCTGAACGCAAACCTCGCTTATGACCGCTCGTTCCGCCAGTATTCGCAGGAATTCCACCTGCAGACGGACTGGAGCGGAGGCCATACGCTGGTGGGCCTCAGCGCATCGGCCGATGATTTCAGCCAGACCTATACGATCTGGTGCGGCGTGCTGGACAAGGACACATTGCTGGGCACGTGCCCCTATGTCGGCGCAGGAAGCCGTGCGGGCCCGGCGCCGGTATCACCCGGAACGGCGATGTCTCTGGTGACCGACATCAACCAGTCGCGCACGGCGCTGGCCGCCTTCACGCATAATGAGTTCGTCCTGGCGGACCGCGTGACGGCCACGCTGGGCCTGCGCGTGACAGACGAGCGGATCGAAGGAGATGGCAGCGGGCGGCATGTGTTTGATGACGGCACTGTCGGCTACAATAATGTCGGCGGGCTGGGCCTTGCCTTCGGATCGAACGTGATTGACGAAACGCGCCTCAGCGGCAATGCGGCACTATCCTATGATCTGGGTCCGGGCATGGCCTATGCGTCCGTGTCGAACAGCTACAAGTCGGGCGGCTTCAATGGCGAGGTCCAGAACAATGCGACCCATTTCACGGATGAGGGCCTGTTCGATGCGGAATCGGTGACGGCGTACGAGCTTGGCTACAAGGCGCGGGCGACGGATACGCTGAGCTGGAGCGTCGCCGCGTTCTGGCAGGATTATGATGCGCCGCAGGCACGGATTTTCGTGAACTTCCCCTTGCCGGACGGGTCGAGCATCACGTCGAACTCGCTGTCGAACCTTGATGCGGCAACCGTCCGGGGCGCCGAGGGAGAGGTGACATGGCAACCGGCCAGCGGCCTGACGCTGAATGCCGGGCTGACCCTGCTCGATACCGGGATCGATCAGGTGACCGACATTGGCGGCAATGCCGCAACGTTTGACGGCAATCCCCTGCCCTTCGCACCGGATGTGTCGGCCACGCTGGGCGGACGCTATGCTTTCGCACTGACACAGGGCGTGGACGCCAGCCTTGCGGCGCATGCCAAGTATCGCGGCGACTATTATCTCGACCCGGAAGGCCTCGAGACGCGGATGCAGGCCGGGTTCACCACGCTGCAGGCCGAGGCGGCCTTCACGTTCACCGGTACCGGCCTCAGCCTGACCGTGTGGGGGCGCAACCTGACCGATGAGGATTATGCCCTCTCCGGCTATGGCTTCATCGGCTACAACACATTCCGGTCAGACCCGCGCACGTATGGCCTGCGGCTGGACTACAGCTTCTGACGGATCATCCGCCCGGACAGCCGCCGGAATCAAAGCGGATGGCGCGGAAATTGACCGGGTCGCCGTTCGAATAGTTGAGCGCATAATAGGGCTCGGACTCGGTGATGCAGAGACCCATGCTTTCGGCCTGCGCGCGCAGGCTGGCAACTTCGTCTATGATCGGCGGCTCGGCCTTGCGGTCCTCGAAATTGATGAGGTAGACGACCGGGTAGGCTGACGGATCGGCCGGCAGGTCCAGCGGTGTTTCCGGCGGGTGCAGGTTCTGTGTGCCGAGGGTCATGACATAGCTCGGCTCGGCATAGCCGAGGGCGAGGATGCGCTTCGGCGCAGTCGTGTTGCATTCGGCATCATCGCCAGGCACGCCGCAAACCTCTTCCAGCGCAGCGCGGGCGGTTTCCGTCGGGTGCGCCCAGACCTGGCTGGGCAGCATGTAGATGCGGATGTGCCAGCCAATTGCGAGGCTGGCGGCAATCGCGAACAGGATGGCGAGGCCGTCATGGCGGCGGGCAAACTCGATAATGGCGAGGCCTGACAGGGCAAAGCCGATCCACCAGAGCCAGAGTGGGAAGCTGCGATAGGCGGTCCAGGATTCGAGCACCTGGCTGGCGGCGGCCGTGGTGAAATCACCTGCCGTCTCTTCCATCAGATAGACGGCCACACCGGGAAATGAAGCGGCGAGCAGGGCAATCGCCCCAATGGCAAAGAAGACGAGCGAGATCCAGCGGCTGACCGGCATGCGCGTGCCTTCCATCAGCTGCACGGCCGCATAGCCGCAGAGCAGGCCCATGGCCGGGTAGGCCGGCAGGATATAGTGGCTGAGCTTGGTGGGCATCAGTTCGAAGAAGATGAATGTCAGGCCCGCCCAGGCGACGAGAAAGCGGATGGCGCGGGTTTCATGCGTCAGCCCGTCAATACCGATCGGCCAGCGTGCCTTCCAGTCGTCGCGGCCCGAAATGTACCAGAACGCGGCGAGCAGAAGCGCCGGATAGGCCGGAAGCGTCTTCAGGGTCGCGAGCGAGTTTATGGATGACGCAACAAGGCCCGTGCCTTCCGGGCGCGGCAGCAGGGGCAGGAGATATAGCAGGACGAGCAGGAAGACGAATACAACGGCCGAAATCGCCGCCGAATCGCGCAGCCATTTCCAGCCGAGGTCACGCCGGGGTTTGAGGCGCTGCCAGGCGGCAGCGCAGCCCGGCACCAGGAGAAGCGTGGCCGGGAAGAACCAGGCGGGCAGATGCGTCAGGTGGTAGAAGGGCCAGCCGCCATGGCCTTCGGAGGCCCCGGTAAACTTGTCCTTGAGATCCTTGCCGACGGCGCCCTTGATATATTCGCCGCCGGTCGCAGCCTGTATCCAGAGGAACCAGGGCAGCACAAGCGCCACGAAGATGAGCGGGCCGGGCCACCAGAGCAGCACGCGCCACCAGTCGCCGCCCTTGCCCACCGTGGCTTTCATCCACACCCAGGCGCCAAGGCCCGCATAGGCCGCCACCATGGGGCCGACCGGCCCCTTGACGAGAAAGACGAGGCCCATGCAGGTCCAGAAGAGGAGCGCCATGCGTTTCGACTGGTCACCGCGCATATAGAGCCGGACGAGCGCGCCGATACTGAGCGTCGTCAGGAAGATCAGCACGCCGTCCGTCTTAGAGATGTGTCCCTCGCTGGTCAGCAGCAGGGTGGAACCGAACAGGACTGCCCCGAGGAAACTCGCCCGTCGCCCGATCAGCGGGATGCCGCACCAGAAACAGGCGAGCGTCGCAAAAGCAACCCCGAGCCAGTTGGGCACCCGATAGGTCCATATCTGCCTGGCCTCTGCGCCGGTCAGCAGCGCGGTGGAGCCGGCCTGCAGCCAGTGGATGCCGGCCGGCTTCTTGTTGCGCAGCTCGTCCTGGTAGCGCAGGCGGATATAGTCGCCCGATTCCAGCATCTGCTTGGAGGCCTGCGCGAAGCGGCTTTCGTCGCGGTCCAGCGCCGGCAGGGTGAAGACACCGGGCGCAGCCGCAGCGAAAGTGATCACGAAGAGGAGAAGCCAGGCTTTCCAGCCGGTCGAGAGGCGGTCGAGAAGTGTCATGGCTCTGCTTTCTAACGGGTCACGTCCGGTCCGTCTCGTGATTTTGGACAGGAATTCCTGTATCAGAACGAGATGAGGTAAGGTCTCGCTTTTGCGGGTCTGCCTCGTTATGGAGCGTTGTTCGTTTTCCCCGCAAGCCTGAAGGCTCAGTGATTTGGCCAATTCCCTAGAATTCTCTGTTGTCGTGCCCGTGCACAACGAAGCCGGCAATGTCGAAACGCTGATCGAAGAAATTGCGCGGGCGCTGGACGGGCGCGCCTTTGAAATGATCTTTGTTGACGATGCCTCGACCGATGACACACGCGCCGTGCTGTCCGAACTGAAGGCTCGCTTCCCGATGCTGAGAGTTCTGGGACACCGCAGGAATGCCGGGCAGAGCCGCGCCATCCGGTCGGGTATCCTGGCCGCGCGCGCACCGGTGATCGGCACGCTCGACGGCGACGGCCAGAACGACCCGGCCGACCTGCCGGACCTTTACCGCGCCCTGACCCGCGCTGATGCGCCCGCCGACCTGAAAATGGTCATGGGCCGCCGGGCCAGCCGCAAGGACACGCCGTGGAAGCGGTTTGGATCGCGCTTTGCCAACTCTATCCGCCAGCGCCTGCTGAAGGATGATTGCGACGATAGCGGATGCGGCACGAAGGCGCTGTATCGCGACGCCTATATCTCGCTTCCCTATTTCGACCATATGCACCGCTATATTCCGGCCCTGATGCGGGCTGAGGGGTATGGAATCGAGTTCCGGAACGTGAACCATCGCGCGCGCGCCAGCGGCACTTCGAACTATACCAATTTCGGCCGCCTGAACGATGCCCTGTCAGACCTGCGCGGCGTGATGTGGCTGATCCGCCGCCGGCGCCATCCGGGCGGCGCGGACGAAATCTAGGCGCTGATTTCGCCTCGCGACCCGAAAACGCCCATGTTTACGCCTATTCGCGTCCATCATGCCCGGTCACAGGCGGAGCTTCGGGAAATACCCTCGCATCACCGCCCGTGATACGGTAAACCTGATCTTAACTCAGCCGGATGACGGGTGGTAATGACATGAGCAAGGATACACGGATCGCACTTGCGGGAGCGGCGGTCGCCAAAATGGAACGCGAGAAGCGTGAGAAGCCCGCTTCAAACGACTCGCATGAAAAGGGGTACATGATGCGCGCAATTTTCGGAATCTTTCCGCTGCTGGTCATTCCGGTGGCACTCTACAACCTGCTGGCGCTGGGCTTTGGCGGCGCAGTCGAGACGGTCAACGCCCAGGGCGAACTGATCCGGGCGACATCAGCGCCGATCCTCAACCTGCTGAACGGCCAGTTCATGAGCCTGCCGATGATTTCCGGCGTCGACTGGGTGCTGACCAAGGGCGATGCCATCCTGCTGCTCGCCATCGTGTTCCTGTTCCTGGAGATTCTCAAATCGACCAGCACGGGGACATCGACCATCGTCAATCACGCCATTTCGATGATCCTGTTCATCGTCTGCCTGATCCAGTTCCTGCTCCTGCCGAATTTCGCGACCTCGACCTTCTTCATCCTGATGTCGATGGCCTTGCTGGATGTGCTGGCCGGTGTCGTGGTGACGATCGTGTCGGCACGGCGCGACTTCGGGGTAGCCGGGGACGTGTAACGCGACCCTGAACCGCTCAAAGCAAAACGGCCTGCCGCGTTTGCGTGGCAGGCCGTTTTCGTTCAGGGCGCGATCAGGATCAGTCCTTCTTGGCAAGATCGGCGAGCTGTTCCTGGATGGCCTGCATCTGGGCCTGCATGGTCGCCAGCGCCTCGGCCTGGAATTCCAGGATCGGATTTGACGGGGTCGTTTTCTCGGTTTGGGACGCCTTGTAGAGCGTCGGCATGAACATCTTCATGCCCTGTTCGAACATGGCCATGTTGCGCTTGGCCTGCTTTTCGAAGGCCGACATGGGATTGGCCGCCTTGCGCCATTCCTTCTGCGTGTCAGCGAAACTGTTCATGGACATGTCGAGAAATGCCGGCAGGAAGGTCTGCGCGCCACCGCCATAGAACCCGATCAGCTTGCGCAGGAAGTTCAGCGGAAGCGCGCCTTCGCCCTTTGTTTCCTGCTCGAAAATGATCTGGGTGAGGACCTGACGGGTCAGATCTTCGCCGGATTTGGCATCGCGCACTTCAAAATCCCGGCCCTCGCGGACAAGCTCGGACAGGTGGTCCAGCGTCACGTAAGATGAGGTCGATGTGTCGTAGAGACGACGATTCGCATATTTCTTGATGATGATCGTCTGTGACGATCCGTTTGGCTTGGCCATGTCCTGCCCTCTATTCTCCAAATCGGAGAAGCAATTATTGTGCTATGCAGCAATGTTTGCACAGATTTTGCGTGTGACCAATGTCCTAGTTGAAGTCCAGGGCCCAGGAAGGCTACGAGTGGATGCAACATAACGCCGGAGGAAAACAGGCATGACAAAAACAGTTCTGGTCACAGGGGGCACGCGCGGCATCGGGCGGGCGATCAGTGAGACGATGAAAGCCAAAGGCTACAATGTTGCAGCCAATTATGGCGGCAACGAAGAAGCCGCCAAAGCGTTCGAACAGGAAACGGGTATCGGGACCTACAGGTTCGACGTCGCCGATTATGAGGCCGTTGGCAAAGGCATTGCGGCGATCGAGGCCGATCTCGGCCCTGTCGACGTGGTCATCAACAATGCCGGCGTGACGCGCGATGCGCCCTTCCACAAGATGACACTGGAGCAGTGGCAGGAAGTGATCAATATCGACCTGACGTCGGCGTTCAATGTGACGCGCCATGTCTGGGAAGGCATGCGTGACCGCAATTTCGGCCGCGTGATCAATATCTCGTCGATCAACGGACAGAAGGGCCAGTTCGGCCAGGCGAACTATTCGGCCGCCAAGGCCGGCCTGATCGGCATGTCCAAGGCGCTCGCCCAGGAAGGCGCCAAGAAGGGCATCACCGTCAACACGGTCTGCCCCGGCTATATCGATACGGAAATGGTGCGCGCGGTTCCGGAAAAGGTGCTGGAAGGCATTATTGCGACCATTCCGGTCGGACGCCTCGGCAAGGCTGAAGAGATTGCGTCCATGTGCGCCTATCTCTCCAGCGACGAAGCCGCCTTCATCACTGGTGCAACCATGACTGTGAACGGCGCGCAATACATCGCGGGCTAGATTTGCAGGATCATGCGTAACAGGACGAACCGGACCGGCCCTGCGCCGTCCGGTTTTTCTTTCATGAAGACGCGGGAGGCGAGATGCCGGAATCGCGTTCCAGCGTGTTGGTCAGGATGGTTCAGGGGCGGGGACGCCAGTCTGGCGGCGCAAGCTCGAACCCCTTGAACTCAAACCCCGGCGCCACGGTGCAGCTGACGAGCGTCCAGGCGCCCAGCGTTTCGGCGGTTTGCCAGTGATGGGCCGCCACGATGACTTGCGGGCGCTGGCCGGTGCGCAGGTCCGGGCCGAGCCGGAAGGCTTCTGCGCCGTTGCCGTCTGGCGGCGACAGCGTCAGCGAAAGCGGGCCACCGGCATGCCAGAACCAGGCCTCGTCGGCGTCGACCCTGTGCCATGCCGAGACTTCATCTGCCTGCAGCAGGTAATAGATAACGGTGGAGCTGGGCCGGTAGCCGGGCAAGGCCGGTGCGCGGAATGTCTCGGCATAATGTCCGCCTTCCGGATGCGGCCGGAGGCCGAGCATGCGGATGATCTCATTGGCACCCAGATCACCGGAGATGGCCTCCATCAGAACCGGTCCTTGCGCCCGCGGATTTCCGCAAAGGTGGCGACCGGGTCGCCGGGATGGCCCATGGCCGCCTGCAGGGCCGGATCGTCAGCACGCAGGAAAGGATTGGTGGCGAGTTCACGGGCAAGCCCTGTCGGCACGGTCCATTCGTTACGTGCACGCCTGGCGTGGATCTCGTCAACATAGTCAGCAAGCGCCGCATTATCCGGATCCACCGTCACGGCAAATTTCGCGTTCGAGGCGGTGTATTCATGGGCGCAATAGAGCGCGGTTGCAGGCGGCAGGGTCTTCAGGCGGGACAGGCTGTCCCACATCATGCCCGGATTGCCTTCGAACACCCGTCCGCAGCCAAGCGCAAAGACCGCATCGCCGACAAAGGCGGTCGCTTCTTCTGGCAGGTGATAGGCGATATGGCCAAGCGTGTGCCCGGGCACGTCGATGACATGGGCTTCCAGCGCCCCGAGGGTGACCACGTCACCTGTCTTCACGGCGCGGTCGATGCCGGGAATTTTCGCCGCTTCGCCCGCCGGGCCGGTAATCGTGCAACCGGTCGCGTCCTTGATGGCGAGATTGCCGCCGGCATGGTCGGGATGCCAGTGCGTGTTCCATATCTGCGTGATCGTCCAGCCACGGGATGCGGCCTCGGCGAGATATTTTTCAGCATCGGGCGTGTCGATGGCGGCGGTTTCGCCGGAGGCACTATCGTGTGCCAGGAAGCCGTAATTATCACTCAGGCAGGGAAACTGGTGTATCTGGAACATGTTTTCGGGTCTCCTTTGCCATTATAGGCAATCACAGGATCTTGATCTAACACAAGGAAGACAATGCGTCAGGATGCGGTCACGCTCGAAAGATTCTATGCCTCCCCGCTGGGGAGCGCGGCGGCGCGCATCCTGTCGACAAAGCTGACCGACCTGTGGGGCGAGGCGAACAATCTGTCCCTGCTCGGGCTTGGATACGCACTGCCCGTGCTCGATGCGTTTGGTGACCATCCGGGCCGCAGCGTGGCGGCGGTGCCTTTCGACCACGGGCCGGTGAAGTGGGACCCGACCGGGCGCGGCAATGCGGCCGTATCCGTCGGTGACCTGCGCCTGCCCTTTCCCGACGGCATGTTCGACCGGGTGATCGTCCTGCACGGACTGGAAGAGACCGGCGACCCGCGGGCCTATCTGCGCGAGATCTGGCGCGTCATGGCGCCGGAAGGGCGTATCGTGCTGGCCGCGTCGAACCGGGCGGGCCTCTGGTCACGGGCGACGCGCACGCCCTTCGGGCAGGGCCGTCCCTGGAGCCGGGCACAACTGATGAACCTGATGTCCATCGGACTGTTCCAGGTGACGGCCAGTTCCAGCGCGCTTTACATGCCGCCCGTATCGGCCGGGATCGTGACGGCGGCGGCCGAGGGATGGGATACTATCGGCCGCCTGATCGCCCCCGGCTTTGGCGGCGTGGTTCTGGTTGAGGCCGTCAAGCGGCTGTATGCTTCGCCGGGCGGGGGCGCGGTAGCCCCTGTTGTCGACCGGGTGCGTGTGGCCAGGCCTGCGACAAGCAATGGCCGCGAAAGGCATTGACGCGCGCCGTGCTGCAGATACGTTCGCATGTGCACAAAACATAAAGGCCAGCCGACCATGAAACTCGTGACAGCAATCTTCAAGCCCAGCCGCCTCGACGCCGTGATTGACGCGCTCTCGGAAGCAGGCGCGACCGGACTGACGGTTTCGGAAGTGCGTGGCTATGGTCGCCAGCAGGGCAAGACCGAAGTCTATCGCGGCGCGGAATACGAAGTCCGCCTGCTGCCGAAAGTCAGGGTGGAAGTCGCTTGCGCTGACGCCGACGTGGACCGCTTTTCCGACGCCATCACCGCGGCAGCCAATACCGGGACAATCGGTGACGGGAAGATATTCGTCCTCACCGTGGATTCAGTGCTGCGCATCCGGACGGGCGAACGCGACGAGCAGGCCCTGACCGGCTGACCTGACGCGCAGAGCGCAATCATGGAGAATCCAAAGTTAACCCGGATGGAGATGTTTCCATGTCCGGCGCAAACCTTCGTGCACCGGGAGACATTAAAAGAGCAGACCTAAAGACAGAGTCAGGGCTGCTTCAATGTCATATTCAATTTCCAGTCTTCCGGACGGAGCGAGCGCATGAGCGTCCTGTCCGCAATTCTTCTCGCAAACATTTCGCTGGCGCTGCTGGCCGCGATCATCCTGTGGCAGGGTACGCGTCATGCCTCCCAGCTGGCCGCCGTGCGCGAGCAATTCGCCAAACTGTCCTCGACAGACCCGGTGACCGAGCTGCCCAACCGGGCCACCCTGCATGACCGGCTGAATGCCGCGCTGAGCGCGAATGGCCCCGAACCCTCGCTCATGGTGATGGACCTGGACGGGTTCAAAGTGGTCAATGACACGCTGGGACATGAAACAGGCGACGAGCTTCTCAAGGCCGTCGCCATGCGGATGACAAGCTGCCTGCACGAGAAAGACCTGCTGGCCCGTGTCGGCGGCGGGGAATTCGCGGCCCTGATCACCCGGCCCGACTCCGTGCACCGCGCCACCCAGACGGCGCAGTCAATCGACAAGGCCATGTCTGCCCCCTTCCGCATCCGTGAGGATGTGATCAACATCAAGGCCAATATCGGTATCGCCGCCGCCAGGCAGGACGATTCCCCGGCGACGGAAATCCTGCGGCGCGCGGATGTGGCGATGTTTGCCGCCAAGAGCGAGAAGCAGGAAAGCATCCGCGTCTACACCCCTGAAATGGACGAGGCGCTGCAATTGCGCCGCACGATCAATTCCGAACTCGACCTGGCGCTGATGAACAACCAGCTTCAGCTGGTCTACCAGCCGCTTGTCTGTGCCCGCAGTGGCAAGGTCATGAGTGCCGAGGCCCTCATGCGCTGGCCAAGCAAGCAGGGCCAGGCAGGCTCACCGGGTGTGTTTATCCCGATTGCGGAAGAGAGCGGCCTCATTTCCAAGCTGGGCGCGTGGGCGCTCGACCAGGCCATGCTGGAAATCAAGCGCCAGAAAACCATCCCGATTGCGGTTAACGTGTCGCCGGTCCAGTTCAGGGTCGATGGCTTTGCCAGCAGCGTGGAAGCCGCGCTTGAGCGCCATGGCATCGCGCCCAGCCTGCTGCACATCGAGATTACCGAAGGTGTCCTGATTTCGCATACGGGCGAAGCCCAGCGCACCATGAAGCGCCTGCGCGAAATGGGCGTCCAGGTCCTGCTCGACGATTTCGGCACGGGCTATTCCTCGCTGAGCTATTTGCAGCAATTCGAATTCGATGGCCTCAAGATCGACCGGGCCTTCATCCAGCAGCTGGATATCGGGCCAACGGGCCGCCAATTGCTGAAATCGATCATTGCCCTGGGCCACAGCCTGAACATGAAGGTCGTCGCCGAGGGCGTCGAAACCGAGGACCAGGCTGCGATCCTGCAATTGCTGGCCTGCGACTTCCTCCAGGGCTATGCGCTGGGCCGTCCGGATGCTGCCGACAAGCTGCACGGGGTGAAGCGCCCTGAGGAACTGCTTGGCACCCTCCATCGCAATGGCGGCTGGAGCGCGGTGAACTAGCGGTCCTTGATGTCCGAGGCGGTCACTTCCTCGGCATCATGGTGAAGCTGAAGATTGAGCAGCACCGCCTTGGCGATGGGCAGCAGGACGAGGCACAGCCCGATCAGCACTGCGCACAGGGCGGCGAAAGCGAAGACCTTGGCGACAACCGGCATCGGGCTCATCGGCAGAAGAAACAGGAACGGCGCGAGCAGGACCAGCACGCCGAACCCGACGAAGAAGGCCGGACCGTCAGCCGTGTCTGCTGCGGTCATGTCGCGCCCGCAGGCAGGACAGGCCGTGTTCAGCTTGAGATAGCCCGCATAGAGCTTGCCTTCACCGCACTGGCCGCAGCGCAGGCGCAGGCCTGCAAGTATGGGTGAGGACTTGGGCATGTCAGTCTCCGCGTATTGCCTGCCTTATGTAGGAAGGCGCGGGCCGATGTAACCCGCGCCAAACCGTCGCTGCGAGCGCGTCGGTTTCCGAATAACGCGCCGCCGCACTTGACCTCGGCCCTGCCTTTGCACACCAGAGCAGCGCAGATTGCCTGAACACGAGTGCCCCACATGCCAGAACCTGTCTTCTCCTCGATTGCCATTGTCGGTGCCGGCCTGATTGGCGCCTCGATCGCGCGCGCCGTGGGCGAATATGGCGGCGCCGGTGCCGTCAGCCTGTATGATGCCAGCGATGATGTGCGGCGCCGGGCCGGCGAACTGGGCCTTGGCGAGGTGGCGGAGACGCTGGACGCGGCTGTCGCAGAGGCAGACTGCGTGATCCTGTGTGTGCCTGTTGGCGCCCTGAGCGCGGTGGCGGCAGCGGCTGTGCCCCATATGAAGGCCGGGGCCATCCTGACCGATGTCGGCTCGGTCAAGGGCGAGGCGGCCGCAGCGCTGGAGGCCGCCGGTGACGGACGGGTTCACATCATACCGGGCCACCCGATTGCCGGCACCGAACAGTCAGGCCCGGAGGCGGGATTTGCGACCCTGTTCAGGGAGGCCTGGCATATCCTGACGCCCGGTAATGACACGTCCGATGACTATGTGGCGGCTGTCGATGCGCTGACGCGCTTCTGGCAGGCGCTTGGCGCCAGGGTAGAGACCATGGATCCGGCGCGCCATGACCGCGTGCTGGCGATTACCAGCCACCTGCCGCACCTGATTGCGTTCAATATCGTCTCGACCGCCTTCGACATGGAGACCGTGGAACAGGGTGAAGTCGTGAAATATTCGGCAGGCGGCTTCCGCGACTTTACCCGCATTGCGGCCTCCGACCCGGTCATGTGGCGCGACGTGTTCCTCAACAACAAGGAGGCGGTGCTGGAATGCCTGGGGCGGTTTTCCGAAGACCTGGCGGCGCTGCAGCGCGCAATCCGCTGGGGCGACGGCGACATGCTGATGCGCGAATTCTCACGGGCACGGACCATCCGCAAGGCGATCATCGATGCCGGGCAGGATTCCGGCGCGGTGAATTTCGGGCGCAATCCCCTGCCGGAGCCTGAGTCTGACACGTGAAGGACGTTACGCTGACCCCGGAGCGCCGCGACGCGCTGTGCCGCCTTGTCCGGCAGAAATTCCAGACGGAGTTTGACGAGCAGTTGAGCGAGTTCCGGGCCGGCGAAATCGTTGACCTGATGTTGAAGGCGATGGGTCCGGCGGTCTACAACCTCGCCGTTCAGGATGTACGGGCGCACCTGCAGGGCAAGCTGGATGACCTGGATGGGGAAGTCTGGGTTGACGACAGTGTCTGACCGGCTCACGCCCTTGTGTATGTCGTGTGTATGAACCTGTTGCTAGGTGAGCGCGTATGAAACACATGACCCAGAGATTATCCCGTCGCACACTGCTCCTGTCCGGCTCTGCTGCGCTGGCCATGGCAGCCTGTTCGTCTGCCGGGGCCGACAAGGCCAGACCGGACGACGCGGCTGATGCCTATGCCGGGAATGAATGGCGGGCCCTGACCGAAGACCAGTGGCGTGAGCGCCTCGAACCGGCGGCTTTCAATGTGTTGCGCAAGGCCGATACAGAGCGCGCCTTTACGTCGCCCCTCAACGCGGAAAAGCGCGACGGCACCTATCATTGCGCCGGATGCGACCTGCCTCTGTTTTCGTCCGAGACAAAGTTCGACAGCGGCACCGGCTGGCCGAGTTTCTACGATGTGCTGCCGGGCGTCATCGCGACCAGCCTGGACCGCAAGCTGATCTACACCCGTACCGAATACCATTGTGCGCGCTGCCTGGGCCACCAGGGACATGTGTTCGAGGACGGCCCCGCGCCGACAGGACAACGCTGGTGCAATAATGGCGTCGCGCTGACCTTCAAGCCAGCCTGAGCCTATTCGACGATTTCCATGCCTTCAGGGATGACGAAGGGCACAGAGGCCACAGACAGGTTCTGTTCAACCTCTTCCCCCGGACCGTTCTCGCGCCGCTCATAGGCTTCCACCAGTGACAGATAGGGCGGGACATGGATCCAGCCCTGATCGCCCGTGTTCTGCACGATTTCAAAGTGCAGATGGAACGTGGTGGCCGAGCCGCCGAAATCATTCGAGATAAAACCGAGCGACTGGCCCGCCGTGACGGTATCGCCGGTCTTCACCTTGAGCTTGGCCATGTTGAGGTGGAGGTATTTATAGATACGGCCGCCGGCGCGAAGACTCACCGAATAGGAGCCGACATTCGAGATCACGCCGTCTTCGACCGCGACGGCTTCGTGCAGCGTGCGGTCAGCCGGGGACGCCCGGCGCAGCGTGTTGCACTGGGCAGGCGTGCCGACGCGGATATCCTGTCCCTGATGGATCTTCTGGGCCGGACACAGCGGAGAGCCGCGATTGGCACTGCGCGTTTCGCAGAAATTGTCACGCCAGGGATAGGCATAGTTGCGCGCATCGCACTGGTCGCCGCCACCGACGCCGCCGCCGAATGTGAAGACCTGTGACTGCAGGTAGGCCGGGGTTCCGGCGATGGGAAAGACGATATCGGGCGCATGGACGATCTGGTCAATCGACCCCTGTCCCGTGCCGGGCAGCAGTGCGCCTGGCGCGTGGTAGCTGAAGACCGGTTCCGGTGCTGGCTCTGGCTCGGTGGGGGTTACGGGGTCAACAGGGGTGTCAGGCGCATCCGTTGTGTCGGTTGGATCGGCTGGGGGTGTGACGGGATCATCTGCCGGGTCGGTGGCGCCCGGTACCGTGTCGCCCGAATCCGGCGTATCGGCCGGGTCAGTCGCAGGTGGAACATCGGTGGGCGTGTCATCGGGCACGTCCACATCCGTGTCTGGCGGCGTGACCGGATCATCGTCCGAAACCGGGTCGCTATCGGGTGTTTCCGTCTCTTCAGGCGTATCCGGCGCGGATGTGTCGGTGTCGCCATAGGGATTGTCGACCGGGGCGCCGGGCGGAGGCGGGCCGGGCGCGCCGGGCGGGGTGGCAGGGGCAGGTTCAGGCGTATTGGGGGGCGGGCCGCCATCACCCGGAAAACGGATGAAATCACATGCCGCCAGACCCGTCAGGGCAAAGGCTGCCAGGACGAATGAAGCCTTCTTCAGCATTAACGTGTCCCCGCGATAACCAGTTTGCGCGCGATCTCCAGCGCTTCATCTTCACTGATGCATGTCGGCGACGCGCCCGTCGCATTCTTGCATTCAAACTCGATCAGATAGTCGGCGCCATAGCGCGAGAACACGACCTGGGCTCCGGACGCCGTCGATTCGAAGGCCGGCTCGGTATCGGCGGCTGTGCCGCCTGCATCGCGCGCCCCGATGATTTCGTTCGTGCCGTTGACGACGATGTCATAGTCAACGCCGGGATAGGTCGCGAAATAGCCGTCGCTCATGGGCTTGAACCTGACGCCGCCTTCAGCCGACTGGGGCACGACAATGCCGGTGGGCAGGAGGACAGGGACCGGCGCGGCTGCAGATCCGGACTCAACCTGGAAACTGCCCTGCTCGCGCTCACTGCTGGGCACCGAGGCCATGTCGCGACGGGCCGCTTCCCAGTCGATACCTGCGGTGCTCTCGACCGCCTGCGGACGGACCACGAGGTCTGGCTCTTCAGCCGGTGTCATTTCGGCTGTTTCAGTGGCAGGCGCAGCGGGGGCTTGCGAAGGCGAGTCCGGCGCCGTCAACCGGTCACACCCTGTCAGGGCGAGTGCGAGGACCGCCGCAAGGGCGATCGTGCTGGGCGTGTTCATTATCAGTTTTCCTTCCCGGGATGGGCCACATAGTCAGGATCGGCATAGGCCACCCCTTCCACAGCCATGATCTTTTCCTGCACCAAACGGATTTCCGAACGGGTTGGTTCCACGCCCATGGGCATCTGGTAGGCCAGCTTGACCTCTCCGGAATAGCTGGCGCCGACAAGGGAGAAATCCCTGAGCTCGGGGGTGCGCCGGACATAATCGGCGAAGGCCTGCTGCGCCGCTGCGGGGTCTTTCTTGTAGAGGCGTGCCACGGAATCAATTTCGGGCGCGCCCTTGATGCGCACGATGAATGTAACTTCTGCGCCCTTTGCCTGGGCCGTGATCACGTTCGGGCCGGCCTGTTCAGGCCGGAGGACGGGATCATCTGACGGCGTTTCAGCCGAATCGCGCGGGGCCGGAATGTCGGGCAATGTGCCGATCAGCGGATCAGACCCCCTATCCACACGGGAATCAGGCTGCGGGTCAGTCTGCACCTCCACCATGCCGGAGAGCGGCACAGCCGGCTGGTCACCCTCATCCGGCGTCCCTGCAAGCACGAAGAGGCCGGTCGCCCCCGCAAGCATTGTGAGGCCCGCAAGACCGAGCGGGCCGCCAAAATGAAAGGAAGACCGGATCCCCGCCATGCCTATTGGGCGCCTCCGCCGGTATTGAGCGGTGGCACATTGGCAAGGTTCAGCAATCCGCCGCATGGGCGGGCACACATGTCAGGGCTGCCGGGAATGGGCGTCGTGCCGGGATAGAGCGCGCAGGATCCCGAACACTGAAGCGGTTCCCGCGTATCGAGGGCCGCAATCAATGTGGCCTTCAGCTCTGCTGGCGTTGCCTCAGGCGCGCGGGCCTTGAGCAAAGCGAGCGCAGCGGAAACGTGCGGCGCAGCCATGCTGGTGCCCTGCTCATAGGCGTAGAAACAGGTGTCGACGCCTTCACCGGTGACCGGATCGTAGCAATTGCTGGCTGCCTTGGTCGACAGGATACCGTCCGGACGCCCGTCACCATTGTCGTCGCGGGTCAGGTCTCCGCCCGGTGCTATAACGGTGACATTCGGCCCGAAATTCGAATAGGGCGCGATCTGGCCGCGCGCATCGCCTGCCGCCACCGAGATGACATTCTGGCAGCCGCCCGGCGCGTAATACTGTGTCGAGACGCGTGCATTGCCCGCTGCGGAGACGACGATCACGCCGCGCTCCGTGACGGAATCGATCGCATCCTGCAGCGAGGCCGGGCAGAATTCGAACAGGCCGATCGACAGGTTGATGATATCGGCCGGATTGTCATTCCAGACTTCGTTGCCTTCCGAATCCTCTCCGGGGATCAGGCCGCCAGCCCAGCGGATGGAATCATTGATGTCCGACAGGCGGCCACCGCATTTACCGAGCGCGCGCACCGGAACGATCTTCACGTTCCAGGCCCCGCCGACCACGCCGGTGGCATTATCGGCAGCGGCCGCACCAATCGTGCCGGCCACGTGCGTGCCGTGAAACGTATCCGCCGCGAAGGGCTGTGAGGGATCGCACATGTCGCCCGGGTCATTGGGATCGGAATCGCGGCCATCACCATCATTGCCCATGCGCGGATCAGAGACCATGTCCCAGCCGGGCGCCACATTTGGCGAATCCTTGATGTCGGGATGCTGCATCTGAAGTCCGGTATCCACGACAGCGACAATGACATCCTCGGAGCCCTTGTTGGCCTGCTTTGTCCAGAAATCCTGGAAGCCCGCGCCGCCGGCTGACTTGCCTTCGCCCGTGCCATTGTTCTGGAAATTCCATTGCAGGCTCCAGAGCGGGTCATTGGGTGTGATGTCGGTCAGCGTGACGGGCGTTTCAGGCGTCTCGCCGGGAATGGTGTCCCCTGGCGGGGTCGGGTCGGTACCGGTGCCCGGATCGGTCTGGCGGGGACGCCGGACGAACTGGTTCTGGAAGATATAGTCCTTTTCGACATATTCGAACTGTCCCGATGCGCGCAGGTCTCTCACGATACATTCGGTTGCAAGGGCCGCATTGGACTGCACCGTCACAAGGTCTGCCGAGTCCGGGCATCCAGCGCCGGTGTCGACCGCCATGAAGCTGGCACGCGCGGCCTCGACTTTTTCAGGCGTGAACTGGGTTGGATCGGCGCCATCTGCGCCAATCTGGATGACCATCTGGCCTTCGCGGGACAAGGCAACCTGCCCGTCCATGCCGTATTTGGACAGCGTATCGAGCATGACGGAATTGGCGTCCTGCTGTTTGCGGATCGCATCACCGGTGATCACCGAACGGCGCGCCAACTTCTTGGCTGCGAGGCGACGGGGCGCCGGGACAGGCTCCATCGACCGGGGCGCGAGGCTGCGCGTGCGGGGGACGGGCACAGGCTCTGCGGCGGCGGTCTGTTCCAGCTCACGCGTCGCTTTCGCGATATCCTCTCGGGTTGCCTCAGGCGCATTCGGATCGAGCTTTACGGTCGGCATGAGCCGCGCCGGGCGGATATCCTCCATGGCGGCTGGTGGGGCTGGCGGGGGGGCGGCCATGACAGGCGCGTCAGCCGCGCCGGGAGCCATTTCCATCATTGCCGCGTCCGGTTCGACCTCCTCGAAGAACTCCTCGTCCATGAGCAGGGCGTCTTCCTCATCGACGGCGACGGATTCAATATCCCTGGGTTTCGCAATGATCGAGCCGATGGCGAACATGGCCCTTTCGCTTTCAGCCTGGAACGCGATCTCGTTGACCACGGTGCCGGCAATGGCGCGGTCCATGACGGAGGCGGCAAGCAGGGTCTGTTCGGCGCCCGGTTCGACAACCGCGCGGCCGCTGATCTGGTCGAGCGTGGCGTCGGCGAGTTCGCGGGCCCGGTCGAGCCTTGTATTCTGCTGATCGCAGGCGGCGAGCACCAGCAGGCTGGTAACAACAGCACCGATTGCATATCTGGTGGTTTTTCCGGTCAGGTTCGGCAGCATGTCAGAATGTCCCCTACAATTGCCAACTTAGCCCCCGGTCCCCTACATTAACCGTGTGTTTAGATTATGACGAGGTCTCCCATATGTCCAATGCTTACGCACAGCGCGGTGTCGTTGTGCTCACCGGTGCCGGTATTTCCGCAGAAAGCGGGCTTGGCACATTCCGTGACGTGGATGGCATCTGGACCAAATACCCGCTCGAAGACCTGGCCACGCCGGAGGGGTTTGCGCGCAATCCGGAATTCGTTCAGGGATTCTACAATGCGCGCCGGGCGCAGCTGAAGACATCCGTGCCGAATGCCGCCCATCTGGCTCTGTCAGAACTGGAAGCCGCCTTGCAGGCCGCCGGGCGCCGGTTCACGCTGGTGACGCAGAATGTCGACCATCTGCACGAGCAGGCGGGAAGCCAGAACGTGCTGCACATGCATGGCGAATTGCTGAAAGTGCGGTGCGAGGCGTGTAGCGGTGTGGTGCGCTGGCCTGATGATATCAGCGTCACGACGCCGTGCCCGACCTGCGAGGCGACCGGCCTGATGCGCCCGCATGTCGTCTGGTTCGGCGAGATGCCGCTCTATATGGACGAAATCGAAACCGAGCTTGCCCGGGCCGACCTGTTCGTGTCGATCGGGACGAGCGGGAATGTCTATCCGGCGGCCGGCTTCGTGCAGATGGCACGCAGGGCGGGAGCGCGGACACTGGAGCTGAACCTCGAACCCTCGGACGGTGCGAGCTTTTTCGATGAAGCCCGCTATGGCAAGGCGAGCGAACTGGTACCGGACTGGGCGAGCGAGATCATGCGGCGGCTCTAGACGGCGCGGGCGTCCGCCTGGATCAGGCCGCCAAAGGCATTGCGCAGCGCGCTGCCATCGACCGGCTCGGTTGTCTGGACCAGCACGATCCGCTTGACGCGGCCATCAGTACCCGCAATGGCGCGGCCGCGTTCAACGACCTGCACCCAGAGGCCGGATGACATGCGGATGCGCATGCGGTGGACGAGTTCCGACTGCGTACCTTCGAGCATGGCCTGGTAAGCCTGACGCGCCGCCACCCGGTCATCCGGGTGGATGCGGGCGATCCAGTCGAAGATTTCCTCGGATGCCGGCTCGTCGCCCTGCGAGAACATGTCGGCCCAGCCTTCAGAATAGTCGACGACGCCGTCTGCCACTGACCAGTCGATCACCCCGGCGGCGAGGAGGTCGCAGGTAATGTCGGCGCGGGCGGCAATCAGGTCTGCGTCGCGCACATGGCGGTCATGGCGTTGCCATTCGTTCTGGACGACCGAGATGGCAAGCAGGACGGCCAGAATGGAGGCACCAAACAGGGCGAGGAACTGGTAGCGGCGCGCGGCGAGGACCGACAGGACCGAGGGCGCTTCGCCGACATAGGCGATCTGAAGCATGCCGCCTGCGACAGACCGGGTTTCCAGGAAGGTTCCGCTTTGCTGTCCGGTGACGCGACCGGCGGATGAGGATTCATCGGCGTGGAGCGGACGCCAGCCAAGGGCGGAGGTGACAAGGCCCGCATCGGCCTGATCAAAGACCTGCTGCTGTCCCGCCGCCGTCAGGACGGTTTGGCCGTCCCGGTTGAGCAAGGCGGCGCGCCAGCCATTTCCGGCCGCCGCACCGATCTGCAGCGCGGACTGGAAGGCATCCTTGCGGAGCACGAGAACGGCCTGAACAGGCTGTCCCTCCGGCATTGGAAGGGCGCGATAATAGGCGGCCCGGTCTTTCGACACAGGGACGAGTTGAAGACCGAGGCGTTCGTTGCCTGCCCGGCGGCTGGACGGCCGGGGGCCAATGGCGCCCGCCACATCCGCAGGCAATTGCCCGAAGACCGAAACCGCTTCGCCGCGCGGGCCGAAAACAATGATCGCCGTGGCAGGCGTGCGGGCAAGAATACTGCTCACCTCCGCCTTGCGTTGGCGCTGCGCGGCGGGCAAGGCCCCTTCGGCCAGCGCAGCCGCGACGAGCGGTGCCGCTTCAAGCGCCGCAGCATCGAGGCGGGCAAGATCGGCCTCCGCCGCGACCTGGCCAATGGCAGCCGCCTCTGTCAGCGCATTCCGGCTGGCCTGCGTATCCTCGCGGACAACCTGCAGCGAGTAAATCAGCATGCCGAGTATGCAGCCGATCAGCGCGGCGGCCTGAACGGCGCGCATGAGGAAGGGATCGCTGCGCTCCAGCCGGCGGGCGAGCTGCACGCCGCGATTCGGGCGGTCGGAGGAAGCGTCTGTAGTCATGGCTGTATCCAGGAAGCGGAATTGAACGGGTCATTCGGCAGGTCTGTCCGCACAAGGCCCGCGCGGCCGCCAGGCACCCAGGTCAGCGCGACGCCGATACGGACGTCTTCATAGGCCTCTGACGCAATGGCCGAGAGATTCGCCGAGATGATGACATCGGCATTTATGCGCCGGGCGATGGCGAGATCGAGGGCGCCTGCAATGCCGGTCGTCTCGCTGCCGCCGATGAGCGGCTGAAGGCCCGGCAGGAGCGGGTTGGTGCTGGCAGGATCTTCTTCAACCGTCTCATGGGCAAGAGCAATATCCGCCTTGGCGATCCAGGGGCTGAGCGGATCGGTCTGGGCATTGGCCGACCAGCCGGCGCGATGGAAGGCCTGCGGGCTGAAATAGCCGCCATGGCCCGGCGTGAAGAAATTGGTGTTCCTGTCATAGGACTGGAACTGGTAGAACGGTCCGGTGACGAAATAGGCAAAGCCACCGCGCCGGATCGAGCGGGACGCGGAAATGCCTGCCGAGACGACCGTGTTGGAGGCGACATTCTCCCCCTCCAGCTGACCGGCAGACAGGTCTGCCTGAACGGCATGCACCTTGCCAACCGGCAGGCGCGCACGCACTGATGCGCCTGCTTCGGTGACGCGTCCGAACGTATTGCCGCGCGTGTCCTCCTGGCCGGCGAGGGCAAGTACGCTGTCGGTTTTCGGGCGGACATAGGCGCGCGCCTCAACGGCGCGGCCAGCGGCTTCGCGGGCAATCGCGATCTCTCCGGTGAGGACCGGATCCGCATCGGCGCCGAGCGGCATGATGCCAATGCGCGCGGCGAGGCTGGTGTCGCCTTCCCGGCTCCAGGCGAGGTAGGGCGCAGCGAGGGTTTCGCGGGAAGGCGCAAGCGCAGGCGATGAACTGGTGCCGGGATCAAGCGTGTAGACCGCAATACCGGCCTCGACACGGTGGGCGCCGCGCGAGGTGCCGAGTGATGTCGTGGAGACAAAGCCGCGCAGTCGGTTTTCGCCGCTGGTTCCGCCCTGGCTGCGGGCCGTTACCGCCTGACGATACCAGGTGCGGTCCAGACCTTCGAGCGCCTCATAGGCATCGGGTGCGTGGGCACGGGCGGTGAGGTAGTCGCCCTGATTGAATGCGGCCGCCGCGTAGCGCGCTGTGACCCTGGCGCCAAGCGGGCCGCCCAGTTTGCGCGCGAGGGCCGCTGCGGTGTCCAGATCGCCTGACTGCTCTGCGGCCAGCGCGTAGCCTTCGGCAGCTTCCGCGTCGGGGCGCTCAAGATAGAGGCGGCTGAAGGCAGCGGCCGCTGCACTGGCATGCCCGAGCTGAAGATCAGACCATGCAACGCGCATGGACCCGGCGCGCTGTGTGGGCGCCCGGCTGGCTGCCTGCTGCGCGAGGCTGCGCGCCAGATCGTAGTCGCCCGCGTCATAGGCCGCGCCCGCGCCATCCAGCAGCGCGCCGCCGGAAACGGATTGCGCAGCTCCTGCGAGTTCAGGGTTTCGCGCGGCGGCACGTTCGGCAAGCATCATGGCCGATTGCCAGTCGCCTGATGCGCGGCGCCCCGCAGCGTCGGCGAGATCGGTTCGCGCTGCGAGTGTGGCCAGGCTCGCGGGATCATCGGCCTGTGCGATGGCCTGGCGGGCGGCGGGGATGTTGCCTGAAGCGAGCACCGCCATGACAAGGCCGCGACGGGCATCTTCGTCGGCGCCACTGCCAAGCGCCCGTTCGAAATAGCCGGCTGCCTGGACCGCATCGGACTCAAGGAATGTCCAGCCGGCCTGCGTGAGGAGGCGCGGATCATCGGATGTGCTCACAACGCGTCCCACGGCGGCAAGGTCTTCTGCCGCGACGGCGGCTTCGAACCGGACCCATGTTGCGGTGCGCAGGATGCGCTGATGCGCGAGGATGATTGCGGAATCCCGGCTCGTCCTGAGCGAGTCGATTTCGCTCAGCGCCACAAGGCCGTCCGTATCCAGAACGGAAAGGCTGCGTGCCGCCAGATCGGTGACGAGCTGCGGGTCATCGCAATATGTCATGGAGCGAATGTAGAAGGCAGCAAGCGCATCCTGATTGCCCATGCCCTCGAGGGCTTCGGCGCGGGACCAGATATGGGAAGGTGCGTCACAGCTGCGCTCACTCGCGGGCGGAAGCAGCGCCAGTGCGGCCGCCCAGTCACGCGTCTCCAGGGCCGCGCGGATGCGCTGGTCGCGGTGACCGGTGGCGAGATAGGATCTGAGGTTGGCGGGCGCCTTCCAGCCGGTATTGGCGTCTTCAAGTGCTCTCAGGAGGCTTTGGGCTGAGTCCCACTGGCCTGCGGCGCCGAGATCCCAGACCGCCTGGACCTGCACTGGCGCCGGTGCGCGTGATTCCGTGCGATCGGGGGCCTCTGCCGGTTGCTGATCACCTGAGGGGATGCCAATGGTGAAAACACCTTCGGAATGCTTCGCCATCGCGACCTGCGCATGCGCCGCAGTCAGGCCGCCGCCGGTGAGGGCGACCAGAGCAATGACCGCAGCCGTGCACAGGAGGCGGCGGCCCTGCCTCACTTTTCATTCATCCGGTCACGCATGTAGCGGGCAATCAGGGCAAGCACGGACGCGAGGGCGAACAGGATTGCACCGATGGTGAGAATCCAGCGCGATGAGGCCTGGCCGGTTTTCATGCGTGCCATCTCGGCAGGCTTCATGTTGCCGATTTCGAATGTCGCGACAGGCGCCTGTGTCACGATCGTCGCGGCATTGCTGCGCCAGACAGCGGCGCCGCCATTCAACTGGGTCCAGTGGCTGGGCTGCACGAGCGACCGCGCGGAGGCGACAAGCTGGGGGCCTGATTCTGCCGTGACGAGCGTGACAAGGCGGCCCGGATGCTGCGGCGACTGGCCCGCGATGATGAGGCCATTATCGCCAAGATCCACCGAGGTGAAGTCGCGCGTGAAACCGTCTCCGGCACCGCCAGCCAGCTGGGTCGACATGCTGAGCTCGGCGGGCAGGAAGCCGCCAAGCCCGGGGCGGGCACCGACGACCAGCGTGTGGGCATCCGGCAGGTCCAGCCCGAAACCGAAATCGGTGTCGGTGAAGACGGTTGCGTGAGTCTGGCCAAGCTTTGCGCCCAGCGTCCAGACGGCGGCCGCCGTGTCGCTGCCTGTGTCGGCCGCGCGGATCGCGAATTTTTCGGGCTGCAGGCCGGTATAGGGAAAGCCCGCTTCGCCAAGCAGGGCGAGGTTCGGCAACGCGACGAAACGGTCGGCCGGCGGCAACGTCATGGTGGACGTGTCCTTCAGGATGAAGGCGAGATGGCGCATGCTGCGCGAGCTGCATTCGCCTTCCGTTCTGGTCGACAGTTCGACCTGGAAGCTCACATGGTTGCGGCCCGGGCGCAGGGCCGCTGTCGAAAGCGGAATCTCGTAGCCGGGCGTGACTTCGCCATCGGGATTGGTGAGCCGGACCGCGCGCTGGAACTGGTCATTGACGACGATGTTGACGACGGAGGTTTCATCGAGACCGGCGCCATAGGCGAAATCCAGCGAGAACAGGACTTCGCTCTTGCCCGGAAAACGCGTGTCGGCAGGCAGTTCGAATTCAAGCGAGACGTCGCCGCGCGGCTGGCCAAGGAGCGAGGTATTGCCCAGTCCGAGATCGCCGAACGTGTATTTCGCGTCAGTCTGCAAGGGCTGCGTGCCTGGCAGGATGGCTCCGGTTGGCACTTCGGCGGGCGTCAGGATGATGGCGTTCGTATCCGATAGCGGGAAGTCGCCTGTCGCAAGGGCTCGGACGGCCCCTTCAATGGCGGCTGGCGTGCGCCCGGAGGCAATGATGAGGAAGCGCGACGGATCGGCAGGCGACGGGCTGACCGACAGCCAGGACGCCTCGCCCTTCAGGTCTGCCAGTCCGGCAGGGGCAATGGCAGACAATTGTTCCGGCGTACCGATGGCGACAAGGTCGGCGCCCTGTGCAGTCTCGCCAAGTGTTGCCGGATCAAAGCGCGAGATCGCGGGCAGCCGGTAGGCGAGGCGGTTGGCGACGGCCTGCGAGGCGATTGTGCCCCAGCGCAGCGTTTCAGCATTCATCTCGCCGTCGCCGACGAGAATGCCGAGTGTTTCCACACCGCCGACGCCTGCGGTGACGAGTGCGTTCAGGTCAGCCAGCGAGCCTGCGAAATTGTGGCGCGCATAGACGATTTCGACATAGGAGCGGGAGGTGTCCACATCGGTCCAGAGTTCAGCCGCTTCGGGATCCTGGCAGCCATAGGTATAGCGCTGGACCGCATCAATGCGCAGCGTGTTGAAGCCGGACTGGACGAGCGCGGGATCAAGCACGATCTCGTTGACCGCAGCGGCGCGCTCCGTGACGCCGTCGACCTGGGCGATGAAGCGGCCATTCAGGTCAAGGCGCAGTTGCGGCTTGCCGCCTTCCTGCGCGCGGCCGCTGGCATGGCGCAGGATAAGACGGGCCGACTGAATGTCCGCCTGCGGCGCAACGGCGAAGGAGATGGTCTCGGTCGCCTTTGCGCCGTTGAGACGGATGGCGCCCTGCTGGGGCCGGAGCGCGGCGAGTGGCAGGCGCGCGCGCCACAGCCCGTTCTCGAGACGCTCGGTCGTGACCTGCGGATTGTCGCGGAAGCGGGCATAGACATCATAAACGGCATCGGCAGATGGCGCCTGCCGGGCATGCGCGGGCAAGGCAAGCGGGGCGGCGGCCAGGACGAGCGCGAGCGCGGTTGAGCGGAGTGTGGAGATCATGAGCGTACTTCCCGTGAAACGGCCTGGATATGGTTCATGGCATGGGACAGACTGGAGCGGACGAGGCCCGCAATCTTGGTGCCCATATGGTCTGACTGGGCCCGGCGATCGCGGAACGTCTTCCAGTTCTCGCTGCGCGAATACATCAGTGCGACAACGGCGGACCATTGCTCGGGCGTCTGGATGACGAAGGACAGGCCCAGCTTCTGGCCGTTCGGGCGGTCAACGGCGGAAAGCACCCTGAGATCGAGCATGGAGGGTGAGGTCGCGCCGAGTTCGCGGGCGTCGGCCTGGAACATGTCCCCGACTTCGAACCGCTTGCCTTCACCGAAGGGGACGAGCGCGCCGAGACCGGTGATCGAGATATCGGTCATCTTGCCGGGGACGGTGACGCCCAGATAGGTCAGATCAACATCGCGGTCGGTCTCGAAGCGCGGGAAGACCCTCTGCTGCGACCGTTCATAGAGAACGCCGAGCGCCGAGACGAGCAGGAGAAGGTGGAACGTATTCCAGAACAGGAGCACGGATATGACGCCCGCGCCGACCGGATCGACGAACCAGCGAACGATGCCCGCAACCTGTCCGAGGCAGACAATGGCGATGAGAAGGTAGAAGGGCCGGGCCAGCGGCGAGACGAAGCTCTCGTCGAGGCTTTCGCCTTTTGGCGTCACCGCAAAGCTGGGTGCGCGCGGATTGCGCAGCACTTCCAGAATGGCGCCTGAACAGTGAATGGACTGGATGACTTCATAGAGCTCGGACGCAAAGGCCCAGCGCGTGTGCCCGTACAGGATGGATGAGAGCATCAGGGCGCCGACAATGTGCGGCAGGCCGTACATCAGGAAGTCAGACAGGTCGCCGACATAGACCTGGATCCCGAACAGGAGGTAAAGCAGCGGGCCGAGGATGAAGGCCATGCGGGCCAGCGGGAAGAACCAGTAGAAACAGGAATTGAAGTAGCCGACGCGCTGAGCGAATGTCAGGCCCTTCTTGAGGAGCGGATTCTTCAACAGGAATATCTGAACCATGCCCTGGGTCCAGCGCATTCTCTGAATGATGAAGCCCGAGAAGGTCTCGGGCGACAGGCCGGCGACCATCGGACGGTCAACATAGGCACTTCGGTAACCCCTCGAATGGAGTTCGAGGGCCGTCTCGGCATCTTCGGTGATCGTGTCACCCTGGATGCCGCCGATCTCCATGATGTATTTCCGCCTGAGCAGCGCGGCTGAACCACAGAAGAAGGAGGCGTTGAGGCCGTCGAGCCCGCGCTGGATGACCGAATAGAACATCTCGTTCTCGCTCGGCATGTTCTTGAATGTACCAAGGTTACGCTCGAGCGGGTCCGGATTGAGGAAAAAGTGCGGCGTCTGAACAAGGAAGAGTTTCGGATCCTCGACGAAGTAGCCCGCCGTCCGCGAGAGAATGTCGGTCGATGGGACGTGATCCGCGTCAAGGATGAGGATGAGGTCGCCATCCGTTTGCCTGAGGGCCGCGTTGATATTGCCGGCCTTGGCGTGTTCATTCCTTTCGCGGGTGAGGTAGTGAGCACCCAGACGTTCGCAGACTTCCTGCAAATGCTCGAATCGGGCCTGCGCTTCGGCGGCCTTTACAGGGTCCGCCTGGTTGCGCTTGGCGAGCGTGCCGCCATCATCGAGCAGGTACACTTTTACCCGGCCTTCCGGATAGTTGACGTTGAGCGCGGCAGTCAGCGTGACTTCAAGCAGGTCGTCCGGTTCATTATAGCTCGGTATCAGGATGTCGACGGTCGGGCAGGCTTCCGGCGCGAGCGGCGCGGGGCGCGGGGCGCGCTTGTACACATCGACTGACAGGAAGGTGGAGAGGAGGAGAAGGATGTAGCCGTAGGTTTCGGCGCCGAGCAAAAAAATCCCGCCCATGATCGAGAGCGCGGAATCTGTCGGCATTGTCTCCGTCACACGCCAGATCATGTAGCGCGTACTGGTGAATACGATCAGCAGCGAGATGAAACTGCGGAACGGCCCACCTGCGGGGCGTAGCCAGCCCATGAGAAAAAGCGTTGCAATCGTTGCGACACAGAGCTGGATCTGCACCGGGTCAGGGGTCGGGATGGCAGCGAGCAGCGCGACGCTGCCGAGCATGAAAACAGCGCTGAATGTCCGCATCGGCGCAAAGCGGGATGCGGGCACGAACGCTGTGGATTTCCTGGTTGAAGTCGCCATCGGGTGTTTTCTATTTTGGATCAGTCCGAAAATAGAATTACCCGGGCAACGTGAAGTCATTCCTAAGAGGCAACGCCTCATCAACCATGATCGGTTAACCTGAACCGTCTTTCTGTAAACGGAGTGAATAAAAGCGGTCCAGCCATTAAGGATCGCCACGCCCATCTGTCAGGCAGGGGAGGGAACAGGGCCGAGGTAGCGAAACCAGTGCCACTGGAGATCAGTCGGAGAAGATACCTTCGGAGACGCCCCAGTCGCGAACGAGTTCCGGCCACACCCTGAGCGGATCCGTATCGATGCCCCGCAGGCCGAAGCCATGTCCGCCCTGTTCGAAGATGTGGAGTGAGGTTTTTGCGCCTGCCCTCCGGAAGGCGTCATAGGCCATCAGCGCGTTCTCCACGGGAACCGCGTCGTCATCACCGGCATGCAGGATGAAGACAGGCGGCGCGTCGGCAGGCACTGATGTTTCGACGGAATATTTTTTGAGCGTGTCTGCGTCCGGTGTCGCGCCAATCATGTTCTGGCTGGTTGAGCCATGTGTATGCGGCTGCGACAGCGTGATCACCGGGTAGACGAGTACGCTGGCATCCGGCCGCGCCGAGTACATATCGGCTGCATCGACGGGCGCGTAGACATCAGCCGCGAAACGCGTGGTGAGGGAGCCGGCAAGATGGCCGCCGGCAGAGAAGCCCATGGCCATGACGCGGTCGGGATCAATGCCCGACTCCCCTGCCCGCGCACGAATGACCCGCATGGCACGCTGGGCATCCTGGAGCGGCGTATCCGGCCCGGCCGTCCAGCCCTGGTGCGGCAGACGGTAGGAGAGAACATAGACGGTGGTGCCGCGCCGCGAGAACCACCGCGCACCTTCATAGCCTTCCTTCTCGACAACAACCCATTTGTAGCCGCCGCCGGGGATGAGCAGCAGGGCTGACCCATCCGGATGGTCGGGCCTGAACACGGCAAGGGCCGGATCCGTCACGTCATTGAGGGCACGATCAGCAAGGCCATACGGATTATCCCGGCTGACATAGTATTGGGACAGGCCATCGGGCACGCCACCTGGCGGACCATCGGGCCAGAGACGGATCGTCTCGTCAGGCTGTCGATCAAGATCCACCAGAAGCGCATCATCTTCAGCCACCGATTTCGGGTAGGAGATGATCAGCGACAGGGGGGCATCGCCGATCTGCCGGATTCCGACATTGGCGCCGGTATAAAGGTACGCCGCCATGCCCGCGGTGAGATGTGCCGTGGTTCCGTCCGAGAAGACTTCGCCTTGCCCGGAGAGGACATAATAGACCTCATCATGCGCAATGACATGCTCGCCAATCGCCGAGCCCGGATGAAGGTCGCGCCGGCGGAATTCCATCGTGCGCCCGGGGGCGATATCAGAGATGCGGTAGGCAGTGCTCATGCCGAGTGCGCCATGGGGCGGGGCCTCGTCGCTGATGACGTCGGCTTCGTGCACAACCACCATGGCCCGGGCCGCGTTCGCAACCGGAGGCACGCCCGGTTCTGCCTGGAGCGGCAGAGGCGTCGCGCACGCGGCGAGGAAGAACAGACAGATGATCAGGCGCATCAGAAATGCCTCACTTGAACATGTTCGGAAGAGCGAGCGACAGCTGCGGCACGAATGTGATGATCATCAGGGCGAGCAGGAGCGCGCTGTAGAACGGCCAGATCGTCTTCACCGCCTGCTCGACGGGAACCTTGCCAACAGCCGCGCCGACGAACAGGACCGACCCGACCGGCGGCGTGACCAGGCCGATGCCGAGGTTCAGCATCATCACGATGCCAAAATGGACGGGATCGACACCAACCTGCATCACCACGGGCAACAGGATCGGCGTGGTGATGACGATGAGCGGCGACATGTCCATGAAAGTGCCGAGAACGAGCAGGATGACATTCACGATGAGCAATACGAGGATCGGATTGTCTGTTGTTGACGTGATCAGGCTGGCGAGCTGGGCAGGGGCCTCAAGGATTGCGAGCGCATAGCCGAAAGCGGTCGCTGACCCGATGATGAGAAGCACCATGGCCGCGATCTTCACAGACTGCATGGCGGCCTCTGCAAAACGCGACCAGCCGAGCGTGCGATAGACGAACGCCCCGATGATGATCGTGTAGATGACAGCGATGGCCGAGGATTCCGTCGCCGTAAAAATGCCCGACAGGATGCCGCCCATGATGATGATCGCGGCCATCAGGCCCGGTATGGCGAGGAAAAGCGCCCGCAGGAAGATGCGCCAGCCGGGGAACGTCCCCCTGGCATATCCGCGCATCACGGCAACACGCCAGGCGACGACCATGAGCAGAATTGCCGTCAGCACGCCCGGCACGATGCCGGCGAGGAAGAGGTCTCCAATCGACACGCCGATACCACTGGCGGCGGAATAGATGATCATGTTGTGCGAGGGTGGGATCAGCAGGCCGACAATGGCCGCTGTCACGGTAACGTTGACGGCATAATCGCCATCATAGCCCTTTTCCTTCATCAGTGGCATCAGCGTTGAACCCATGGCCGATGCGCTGGCAATGGCGGAACCGGACACAGCGCCAAACAGGGTGGATGCGCCGACATTGACGAGGCCAAGCCCGCCACGTGTCCGGCCAAAGGCGCCTTCAGCAACCTGCACAAGGCGCTGGGCGATCCCTGATCGGTACATCAGGTCGCCAGCGAAAATGAAGAAGGGAATAGCCATCAGCGTAAACACGCTGACGCCAGCTGCCATGCGCTGAAAGACGACAACGAGCGGAATATCGAGGGCCACGAAAGTCGCAATCGCGGCACCGAGGAGCGAATAGGCGACGGGTACGCCGAGGGCCAGCAGCACCAGCAGCGTGATAACGAGTATGGCTAGCTCCACCTCGGATCCTCCTCATCTTCAGGGGGTTTGCCAACAATTTCCTCAAGTACGCGCTCCAGCGCGAACAGGGCCATGAGGGCACCGGAAATCGGCAGGCCGAGATAGGCAAGGCCGCGCGGCAGGCCCAGCGATGGAATGACATGGCCCCAGGTCTTCACAACGAGCTCGCCGCCCCAGACCAGCATGGCGACACCGCACAGGCCGACAATCGTGTTGGATGCAACGCGCATCGCACTCTGGATCCTTGGCGGCATCGCTGCCTCCATCGCGACAATCCGGATATGGAATCCTTCGCGCACACCGGCGGCCGCCGCGAGCGACACATACCAGATCATCAATGTGAGTGAGGCCTGTTCCGACCAGGACGGACTGGAATTCAGGACATATCGCCCGAACACCTGCCAGCCGACGATGGCGGTCATCGCGACCAGTCCGGCCGCGGCAATCCGCACCAGCCAGTCTGCCGCAAAATGCGTGGCTTTCGCCAATGCGCCAATCATGCCTCTCCCCCCATGGCTTCAATCTCCGCCACCAGACGCTTCTGGTCCTGCGTGACGACGAACCTGTCCCAGACCGGTCGCATCAGGTCGATGAACTGGTTCTTGTCATCCACCTCGTTGGCCTCGACACCGGCAGCGAGCAGACGGGTACGGGATCCGTCGACCCGCCTGTCCCAAAGCTCGCGCATGAACGGGACAGAATCGCGGGCCGCCTGCCTCACGGTGTGCTGGTCTTCTTCTGAAAGCCTGTTCCAGCGGCTGAGCGACATGACGAGGATTTCCGGCGCCATCACGTGCCCGGTCAGGCTGTAATAGGGCGCCGCTTCGAAGTGCCGACCGCTCTCATAAGAGGGCCAGTTGTTCTCTGCGCCGTCGATGACGCCCTGAACCAGCGACTGGTAGACTTCGCCGAGGGACATCGGCGTCGCATCCGCGCCGAGCGCCTTGATCATGGCGACGTAGAGATCGGAGTTCTGGACACGGATCTTCATCCCGGTCATGTCGGCAGGCGTGCGGATGGGACGTTTGGTGTTATAGAAGCAGCGTTCGCCGGAATCGTAGAAGCAAAGCCCGACCAGCCCGTGCCGGTTGAGCGATGCGAGGAGTTCGTTACCCGGCGCGCCGTCCAGCGCTGCCCGCATGTGCGCCGTCGAGCGGAACAGGAAAGGCAGAGACGGAATGACCGTCATCGGCTCGATGGCGTTGAGCGGGGCGAGGTTCACCCGGTTCATGTCGAGGCCGCCAAATGCCGTGATCTCGAGCGTGTCGCGCTCGGACCCGAGTTGCCCGCCCGCATAGATCTTGATGCCCAGGCGGCCACCCGTGCGCTCGTCCAGCAGGCGACCCATTTCCTTCACCGCCTGGACGGTCGGATATTCTTCAGGGTGCGCGTCAGCGCAGAGAAACGCCCTGCCCTTTTGCATTCCGCATGCACTGAGAAGCCCGGCAGCGGCACCGGCCGCGAGAACGGTTCGGCGATCTGGCCGCCCCCCGTCAAAAAGCGACGATTGTTTCGTCAAAGCTGTTCCTCCCCGGATTCCAGCGCGATTATGCGGGCATAGGCCCATTCCGTCTTTTCCACGAAAACCGGTTGGGAAACCAGCGACTGTGGAAACACCTCGCTCACCTGCATGAAGCGCGCGACATCAGCCCCCGGCACATCAGTGCAGGCCGCGCCGATGCGGATCAACCGGTCCGCCAGCGGGTCCGTGATCGCATATCCGTTCAGCGCCGACCGGCGCAGGAAGCGCATCCATGCGGCGACCCCCGTTGCGAGGCCATCAATCGGCCGGCCTGCGCCCAGATTTTCGGTTATCGTATCGAGCAGGCGCATGGGCAGTTTTTTCGACCCATCCCATGCGATCTGTGAGAGCCTGTGCGCGATGGCCGGATTACGGAAGCGTTTGAGCAGGGCGTGACGATAGGTGTCGAGGTCAAGGCCTTCCGGGGCGCGAAGACCGGGGGCGATCTCGCGGTGCATCATCGCGTCGATCATGGCGGCGAGGGCAGGGACCTGCATCGCGCCGGACACTGTCTGGTGACCGAGGGCGAGGCCGAGATAGGCGAGCGTTGAGTGCGCGCCATTGAGCAGGCGCAGCTTGGCCTTTTCGTGTGCCTCGACATCATTTGTCATGATGGCGCCGACGCGTGACAGATCAGGGAAACCCGGACCGGTCCTGTCCTCGATCACCCAGGACGTGAAGGCTTCACGCTGGATCGGCCAGTTGTCTTCGAAGCCGGTAGCCGCAGCAATTGCCTGCCTGAGCGCATCATCGGTCGCAGGCGTGATGGAATCCACCATCGAACACGGAAACATGATGACGCTCGAAATCCATCCGAACAGTTCCTGATCGACGGCAGCGCAAAAGGCCAGGACGGCGTCGCGGAGCTTCTGGCCATTTGACGGCAGATTATCGCAAGAGAGCACCGTAAGCGGTGCGAGGCCGGCAGCATGGCGCAGCCGGAGACCTTCCACAAGCAGTCCAATCACGCTGGACGGACATGTGCGATCGGGCAGGTCTGCCGCAATGTCCGGATGGGCGAAATCGAGCGTGTCGTCCGCGCCGAGGCAATAGCCTTTTTCGGTCACGGTCAAAGTCACAAGTTGAAGATCCGGCGACCGGAACGTATCGCGCCATGTATCGTCTTCCACCGTGGAGACCTGTGTCATGGCCCCGATGACACGGTAGCGGACCTGTTCATCAAGAATGGCGAGTGTGTAGAGATCGTCCTGCGGCCGGACCGCATCACGCAGGGCCGCGCTTTTCATCGAGACGCCATGGATGCCCCAGCGCGGATCGCTCGCGAGCAGGCGGTCAAGATAGTCCGCCTGGTGAGCGCGGTGGAATGCGCCCGGGCCGATGTGAAGCACGCCGGTGCGAACGCCAGACCGGTCATAGGCGGGCACGCCAACGTGCTGTGAATTTGCATTCGCGAGCGAGGCGTTGTTCAGTTGCATGGTGGAGAGTGCAAGGGTCAAAGCGTCACCCCACGCTTCCAGATCGCAATGGAGCGTTCGTCATTGTTTTCGTTGCAGGCCGGTGTCCCGCTGGCGATGTCGAGGACGCAGGCGAGGAAAGCCTCGTCGGTCTGCTGCGGACTGCGGCCCTGGACAAGACCGCCCGCATTGAAGTCGATCCAGCCCGGCTTGCGGGCAGCGAGCGCGGAATTCGATGAAATCTTGAGGGTCGGGACAGGAAATCCGAGCGGTGTGCCACGGCCTGTCGTGAACAGGATGAGATTGGCGCCGGCCGCCGCGAGCGCCGTCGATGACACGGCATCATTTCCGGGGGCCTCGAGCAGGGTCAGGCCCTGCATGGTCTGGCGTTCGCCATAGCGGATGACATCGACCAGCGGCGCGCTGCCCCCCTTCTGCACCGCGCCGAGGGACTTTTCTTCCAGCGTCGTGATGCCGCCATCCTTGTTGCCGGGCGACGGGTTTTCGTAAACCGGCTGGTCATGGTCGATGAAGTATTGCTTGAAATCATTGACCACGCTGGCGAGCGCATCGAACACCTGACGCGACGCTGCCCGGGACATGAGAAGCTGTTCGGCGCCGAAGATTTCCGGGATCTCAGTGAGAATGGCCGAGCCTCCGGCGGCGGTGACGCGGTCTGTGAGGCGGCCGAGGAGCGGATTGGCGGTCAGGCCGCTGAACCCGTCAGAGCCGCCGCATTTCAGGCCAATGACCAGACCTGATAGCGGGCAGGCTTCGCGCGCGTCATTCGCAGCAATGGTAACGAGTTCGCCAATCGCTTTGAGGCCGGCCTCGATTTCATTTTCGACTGATTGGCTGCGCACGCTTCGGACCCGGGACCGGTCGAGCCAGGGCGCTGAGTCCAGCAGCGCATCCAACTGGTTGGATTCGCAGCCAAGACCGACGAACAGGACGCCGCCCACATTTGGATGGCCGGCCAGTGTTGCGAGGATGCGGCGGGTCGCCGACAGGTCGTCGCCCAGCTGGGAACAGCCGAACGGATGGGTGATTGCGGTAATGCCATCGACCTCTCCGGCAAATTCGGAACGGGCGAGGCGGGCGATTTTCTCGCAGACATTGGCGACACAGCCGACCGTGGCGATGACCCAGATTTCATTGCGCGTACCGACACGCCCGTCCGCGCGGCGATAGCCCATGAACGTGGCACTGGCCGGGGGCGGTGCGGGTGCGGCCGGCGTGGGGCTGTAGGTGTAAGTCGCGAGGCCGGAGAGGGTGGTTTCGAGATTGTGCGAGTGTACCCATTCACCGACGCCGATCGCCCGGGTGGCGCGCCCGATCGGCCAGCCATATTTCAGCACGATGCCGCCCTGCGCGATGGGCGCCAGCGCGAACTTGTGGCCTTTGCCTGTTGCCTCGGCGAGTTCGACTGGCTCACCAGCCACGTCAACGCGCTCACCTGCGGTCAGGTCACGCAAGGCCACGGCGACATGATCGCCGGGCGTGACGCGCATTGCGTCAAGTGTCTTGAGGCCAGTCATGGCGTTCATCCGCGTTCCGTCCCTGCCGGGTTTCGGGCATTCTTTTCGGCCCTGCCCTAGTCTGTGGTTTATCCCTATGGTAACCGGTGTCATAGATTTGGCAAGAGCGGCTCTCCGGGATTCGGAATCTGTCGCCAGCGTGAGACGGACAAGATGATGACAAACGCCCTTGAACTGCACGACGACCGCCTGTTTTCATCTGATCCCACGCAGCGGGCGATTGCCCGTGACATCTATGGCGGCGTGAAGGACCTGCCGATCCTGAGCCCGCACGGGCATACTGATCCGCGCTGGTTTGCCGGGAATGCGCCATTCGGCAATCCGGCCGAACTGATGCTCGCGCCGGACCATTACATCTATCGCATGCTTTACAGTCAGGGCATCCGCCTTGAGGACCTGGGCGTGCCATCGCGCGCGGGCGCCCCGGATGTCAACCCGCGCAAGGCCTGGCGCGTGTTCGCCGCGAATTACCACCTGTTCCGGGGCACGCCATCGCGCCTGTGGCTGGACCATACGTTTGCCACCGTGTTCGGGCTGGATGTGACCCTCAGCGCGGATACGGCAGATCATTATTACGAGACCATTGACGCGGCGCTGAAGACAGACGCTTTCCGCCCGCGCGCCCTGTTCGAGCGGTTCAATATCGAACTGATCGCCACGACCGAAGGCGCGACCGATACACTGGAGCACCACCACGCGATCAGGGCCTCAGGCTGGAAGGGCCGCGTCGTCTCCGCATACCGCCCGGATGCCGTTGTCGATCCTGAACATGAGGCCTTCCAGTCATCGCTGGATCTGTTCGCCGAAATGACCGGCGAGGATACGCGCAGCTGGAACGGCTATCTCGCCGCGCATCGCAAGCGCCGGGCCGAATTCGCAGCGGTGGGCACGACCTCTTCAGACCATGGCCACCCGACCGCGATGACAGCGGACCTGAGCCAGGCGGACATCGACAGGCTGTTCGCTACCGTCATTGCCGGAAAGGCGACGCCGGCCGAGGCCGACATGTTCCGGGGGCAGATGCTGACCGAGATGGCCCGCATGAGCCTTGATGACGGGTTCGTGCTGCAGGTCCATCCGGGCGCATTCCGCAATCACAACACGTCACTGTTCAACAGCCATGGCCGCGACAAGGGCGCCGACCTGCCAGGCGCCACGGAGTATATCCGCGCGCTGCGGCCCCTGCTGAACAGGTTCGGCAATGATCCGGACCTGTCGATCATCGTCTTCACACTCGACGAAACGAGTTATTCGCGGGAACTGGCCCCGATGGCGGGCCATTATCCGGCGCTTAAACTGGGCCCGGCCTGGTGGTTCCATGACAGCCCTGAGGGCATGCGCCGGTTCCGGGAGCAGACGACCGAGACGGCTGGCTTCTACAATACGGTCGGCTTCAATGACGACACGCGCGCCTTCCTGTCCATACCCGCGCGCCACGATGTAGCCCGGCGTGTGGACAGCGCCTTCCTGGCGCGGCTGGTGGCCGAACACCGGCTGGCGCTGGACGAGGCGCATGAGCTTGCCCGCGCCCTGGCTTACGATCTCGCCAAGGCGGCCTACAAACTGTAGAGGCAGCGCTCAGTGCGGCCAGCGTTCGCTGAGGACTTCAGCCACGCCGTCCCTGACGCGTACTTCCATGGCGGGATCGGCTGGCTGGCCGTCGGCGAACAGTTCATAGATGATACTCTCGTCGGTCTGCCGGGACTCGATGACACGCACCGGCGCGACATCTGCGTTCGCGGCGATGGCAGCATCGCGCGCAAGAGCGGGAATGTCGGCCCAATCGATATCACGCTGGACTTCGACGATCTCCGGACCATCCTCAGTGTCGAGAATATCGAGCTCGATCTCGCTGCCATCGGGCAGTTCGCCTTCAACATCGAAGTAGACCCGGCCATCGCGGGCCTTGCGCTGGGCACCGGCGATCGTGATGTCCGGGACGGCTGCCAGGACGATCGCCCGGACGCCATCTGGTATCTCGGAAGCGGAAAGCGCGGTGATCCCGGCAGACGGCGCAGATTCCGTCCGTTCGGACTCTCCGGCCTCCTCGGCGACTTCGGGCACGGGCGCTGGCGCAACTTCGCCCGGCGAACAGGCAACAATGAAGGGGGTGGCGAGGAAGAAGCGGATGGCAAGGGTACGACGGTCTGACACGCTGTGTCTCCTTTCAGGCTTGAAGTGATCAGGTGCCCCATTGGGTGAATGGCACTTTGGCAAACAGCTCGCGCTCGGCCTTTCGCGGATCGTTCACGAGCCTTGTGGTTTCCCCGAAGACCATGGTTTCGCGGGCAGGCAATGTGTGCCGATGCCAGCCGGGCAGGCCGGAATGGTTGGGATCGCCCGTCCGGGCGAGTGCGATGAAGGCCCGCGACAATTCATCCGACACGCGGCGGGCCATTGGGCTGGTTCCCGTGATCGATCCCTCCGCTCCCGGATTGTCGAAAGCGTGGGCGATGTCGATTGCATGCGGGGCACCCCATTTGCCACCATCATCGGGAGAAGCGAGGTCCATCTGGTATACCCATGTCGGGCCGTTTTCCCGTGCCCGCGCGTCGGCTTCCTCGACCTGTCCGCGCCATGACCGGCCGGCCGTCGTGGCGGCGAAAAAGACATCCGTGGGCGTGTAATCTGGATAGATCTCCCGGTAGCGGGCGACGACGTGGTGCGGGTCGATATCGCAGCGCATATGACGCTCAAGCCCGGCCGGAACGTCGGCCCAGTCCAGCGTGAAACTGTCAGGCTCGCGGCCACCGATCAGGTTACGGGTCTCATCGCGCGTGTTGCCGAGGATCATGGGCAGGTCGGTCGACTGCGCCGGCGCATCCGGCCAGAAGGGGTGGCGGCCGAGAAAACGGCCATCCATGACAGGGCCGAAATACAGGCCCAGCGCGGGATTGACCGGATCGCGGGCGGCAAGCGCTTCAACCAGTCTGTCGGCAGGCAGGGTTTTCAGGGCATCTGTATCTGCCGCGCCGATTGACAGCCGATCGAGATAGGCCTCGGCGCGCGCCTTGCCATTGAGAGGGCCGCACGCCGTGACCTGCTGGCCGCTCATTGTCGCGGCCGAATGGAACAGGCCCTTCGCGGAAGGCGCGGCCATCAGGGTTGCGATCTTGGCGCCGCCACCGGATTGGCCAAACACCATGATACGAGACGGATCCCCCCCAAAAGCGAGCGCATTTTCGCGCACCCATTCGAGGGCAAGGACGAGATCCCACATGCCTGCATTGCCGCTGTCGGCGAAGGCGGGGTTGAGCTTGCCGAGCGAGAGATAGCCAAACGCGTTGAGGCGGTGATTGACCGTGATGACAACGACATCACCTTTTGTGGCGAGGTTCGTTCCGTCATAGAGCGGGCTCGAGCCCGAACCGGAGGCATAGGCGCCGCCATGGAAATAGACCATGACCGGACGCTTGCCGCCGTCGGCGATGCCGGGTGTCCAGACATTGAGGAAGAGGCAGTCTTCACTCATGGCTTCGCGGGCACCCGACTGTGGGCAGGCCGCGCCATAGGACGTGGCACTCTGAACGTCCGTCCAGGGCGCGGGTCGCGCCGGCTTGCCAAACCGGGTCGTGGCCGTATCGGCGCCGTATCTGATCCCCTTGAAGATTGCGATGCCACTGGCGGAATAGCCGCGCACCGGCCCGTTGGACGTGACGGCGCCCGGACTGTCTGAGGGTTTGCGCGCGAAGCCCATGAGCGGCGCCATCAGAGACAGGGTTGCACCGGATTGAAGCATGGCGCGGCGATTCATGTGCATGTCGAAACTCCCTTTCTGGCAGGCGCTCCTAGCGGCGCACGTCCAGGTTTTCTGTGCCGATGGCGTCTTCAACCTCAGCGATGGTGGCCAGGTTGAAATCGCCCGGCATGGAATGTTTGAGCGCGCTGGCGGCGGCCGCAAATTCGATCAGCTGATCGTTTGCCATGCCGGACAGCAAGCCGTGCAGCACGCCCGCCGCAAAGGCATCGCCTCCCCCGATCCGGTCGACGATGCCGACCAGTTCATGAGACCCGGAACGCCAGTGGTCCTCGCGCGTGGCCAGTTCGGCCTCGATTGCATGATGATCGACGCTGTGCTGGGTGCGGGTCGTCGCAGCGATATATTCAAGGCGCGGAAACTGTTCGAACGCGGCCGCATAGGCCGCGTCACGGTCGGCGAAGGCCTGACCGAGAATGAGGCTGATGTCACGCTCGTTGATGAAGGCGAGCGTGGCCGTTTCGAGTAGTCCCCGCAGGATGGCAGGACCATCGCCATCCCAGTTCGCCCAGAGCTGTGCCCGGTAATTGCCGTCAAACGAGACCTTTGCCCCTGCCGCAAGTGCCGCATCCACAGCGCGCCGGGCTGCGCCCGCGCCATTCGGGCCGATTGCCGGCGTGACGCCTGACACATGCAACCATTCGCAACCGCAGAGCGTGGCCGCCCAGTCACGCGCGGCCGGGTCGGCTTCGGCAAAGGCCGATCCGGCGCGGTCATAGACGATCTGCGATGGACGCCGCACGGCACCGGTGCTGAGAAAATAGAGGCCCATGCGACCGGCAGCCCGATTGATGGCCGCCGTGTCGACGCCGTAGCGCCGGAGTTCACCCACAGCCGCTTCACCGAGCTCGTTATCGGCCACACTGGACACCATGGCGACGCTGTGACCGAAACGTGCGAGCGACACTGCCACATTGGCTTCCGCCCCACCGACATGCACGTGGAAATGGCCCGTCTGCATCAGGCGCTCGCGCCCCGGCGCGGTGAGCCGGAGCAGCAATTCGCCGAAGCAGGTGACGCGGTGACCCATGGGTGTTCGGTCCTTCGTTCAGCGGGCGAGCCAGCCGCCGTCGACGGGCAGGGTAATACCTTGCACATAGTCAGCTGCGCGCGAAGCAAGGAAGACGATAGCGCCGCCGAGATCGGACGGGTCACCCCAGCGGCCTGCCGGGATACGGCCGAGGATTTCCGTGTTGCGCTTTCCGTCGGCCTGGAGGGCCGCCGTATTGTTCGTGGCAAAATAGCCCGGCGCGATGGCGTTGACGTTTATGCCGTGGCCCGCCCACTCATTGGCCAGGATCCTGGTCAGGCCTGCCACACCGCTTTTCGATGCCGTATAGGACGGCACCCTTATGCCGCCCTGAAAGGACAGCATCGAGGCGATGTTGATGATCTTGCCACCCTTGCCTGATTTCATCATCTCGCGCGCTGCAGCCTGCGAAAGGAAGAACAGGGTACGGAGGTTGACGTTCATCACAGCGTCCCATTCCTCGAATGTGAAGTCGATGGAATCGTTGCGTTTGATGATGCCTGCATTGTTGACCAGGATGTCGATACCACCCAGCGCTGTAACGGTTTCGGCAACAATGGCGCCCACGCCGTCTGCAGAACCAAGATCGGCAAGAATGACATGCGCCTTGCGCCCCAGCGCAGCAACTTTCGCAACGGTTTCATCCGGCTGCGAGCGGCCGACGAGGCAGACATCTGCGCCAGCCTCTGCCAGCGCGACCGCCATGCCCTGGCCGAGACCTGTATTGGCGCCGGTGACCAGCGCCACCTTGCCGGTGAGATCGAAGGGGTTGGCCATGTCGGGTTCCGCCTATTTGAGCTGGCAGATGTCGAGCACATTCATATCGGTATAGTCGAGGTTTTCCCCGCCCATGGCCCAGATGAATGCATAGGATTTCGTGCCCGAGCCCATGTGGATCGACCAGGGCGGCGAGATGACGGCCTCGTCATTCTCCATGACGATATGACGGATCTTGTCTTCTTCACCCATGAAATGGAACACGCGGTCATTCTCGCCCATGCCAAAGTAGAAATACACTTCCGAGCGACGATCATGCAGGTGGGGCGGCATCGTGTTCCAGACGCTGCCCGTGTTCAGGACCGTAAGACCCAGAAGAAGCTGGCAGGATTTCACTGTGGTCGGCACAATGAACTGATAGATCGTGCGTTCATTGCTTTCTGCGAGTGAACCGCGCTCAAGCGGTACAGCCTTTTCGATGGAAATCTTTGCAACTTCATAGCGCGCATGTGCAGGCGTCGATACGAGATAGTATTTCGCCGGACTGGACGCATCGTCGGACGTGAAGACAATATCCTTGCTGCCCATCGGCACATAGAGGCCGTCGCGCGGCGCCAGTGGATGGGTTTCACCATCGACAGAGACGGTGCCCGCACCGTCGCCGACATTGATGATGCCAAGTTCGCGGCGCTCAAGGAAAGGATGGCCTTTGGCCGATTCCGGTTCGGTCTGGACCGGGAGGGCGACAGCCGTTTTGACAGGCATGGCGCCGCCAATCACAAAGCGCTCATTGTGGGAATAGTTCAGGTTGACCGCGTCTGCTGCAAACATGTCCGAGACGACATAGCGTTCACGCAGTTTCCCGTTTTCGACACCATCCATCATGTCCGGATGCGTGGCATGATATACCTTGTTGAACATAGCGATCCTCCTGGAAATCTCTGCTTGGCCCGTCCGGCCTTGGTAACCGGTGTCATAACACCCGGTTCATCGTGTGGCAACCGGACCAGGCCGCCTAAAGCGCCTCTGTCGACTCCCTGACGATCAATTCAAGTGCAAACGCGCCCGGAGGCTGGGCTGAACTGCCGCCATCGACCTGGATGAGACGCCGCGCTGCGGCGCGTCCGACATCGCGAATGGGGGACCGCACGGTCGTCATGGGCGGCCAGATGCGCGACGAAATCGGGGTATCATCGAAGCCGACAATCGAAAGATCCTGCGGAATCTGCAGGCCGGCCTTCCGGGCGGCGACATAGACGCCCACCGCCATTTCGTCATTGCCCGCAAATATTGCGGTCGGACGGTCCTGCTTGTGCAGCAATGTGGTGGCACACTGCACGCCGGAATCGAACGTATAGGCGCCCTCGATTGTCAGGGCCGGATCGAGCGTCAGGCCGAAATCGGCGAGGCCTTTCGTGAAACCGGCCATGCGTTCATGGGTCGAACGGAACGTATTGGGACCGTGAATGTGACCTATGCGCTTGTGGCCAAGCTGTGCGAGATGACGTGCAGCAAGCTCGGCGCCCTGGGCATCATGCGTACGAATGATCCAGTCCGGCTTGTCGATTTCCACTGACGCAATGCGGACATAGGCACAGTTGCGCTCGCGCAGCATCTCGGCCAGCTCATCATCCTCGGAAACCGATGGTGTCAGGATCAGGCCAAAGGGTTTGTGCTGGATGACAAAGGATTCGACCCGCTCCCGGTAATTGGCGTCGGCCCGATCACACGGCCTGAGGACGAGCTGGAAGCTGGTCTCGTCCAGCGCATCAAGGATGCCGCGCTGCATGTTGACCACATATTGCGGGCTCGGATTGTCATAGACGAGCCCGATCAGGAAGGAGCGACGGAATGCGAGCGCGCGCGCCTGTGGATTGGGTGTAAAGCCGGTTTCCTTGATGATCTGCTTGACGATCTCGCGCGTTTCTTCGCGCACGAGCGGCGATTCGTTTATGACGCGGGAGACCGTCTTTTTTGAAACATTGGCCATGCGGGCAATGTCGATGATAGTGACCGGCGTGCGGCGCTTGCTGTCACTGTCTTGCCGAGATTCATCGGTCATGTCTTGCGTCTTCCCACCTGTCCTGAGCCATTTGCCCCAGCAGCGGCAGGAAACTCAAGTCCCGCGTGCCCTGGCCCCGGAATCAAGCGCATCCGGGCTGACGGGTTTCATCGTCTCCATATCCCACAGGGACGGGTCAAATGCCCGCGCGGTCGGCTCATAGGCAGGGTATCCGCCCACCTCCTCCTGGCTGTCGATGATTTCACCGCGACCTTCGGCCACGTCGGCAAATACGCGGACATCATGCTGGTCGCGGTCCCACGGGCGCGCGCCGGCATTGGCCAGCACATAATTCTCGACATCCTTCGACGGGAAGGGCGTGACATCTTCCGGCAAGGCATGGGGTGTCGCCGACTCAATGATCTTCGTGCGGCCTGTCGTGTAGCGGCCCAGAAACGGCGCATCATTCCCCCAGCGATCAACCGAGATATTGTCGCTGGCATGGAGATCGAGATCTCCCTCACCGCCGATCATGATCATTGGCAGGCCTTTGACCGTGGAGGGACCGGCGCGCATGACGTTGCCGATAACTGCCATGCGTCCCGTCTGGACGTCCATTTCGCCCCATTCGAGTTCCTGGAGGTTATACTGGATGGCGCGCTGGCCCGGATCGTAAATGAAATTGTTGACGATGGCGCCGTGCACGCCGCCCTTGAAGAGCGGACTGCGCTCAAAATTATGCGCGTAGAGATTTCCGTAGATCAGGATGTCGCTGACATTGTCATGGATCAGCGACCCCTTGGAATGCTCACCCTTGGCATGGGTCGCGTGGGCAAGCCCTTCAGAAATCAGGTTGTTCGAAAACGTGATCTTGTGCGACGTGCCCTTGCGCCATTCATCCGGTGTTTCGCCTGTGAAGCGCGGACCGGAGGCTGACAGGTTTTCGTCTGTGGCCCAGCTGAGCGTGCAGTGATCGACGATCACGTTATAGGCGGCCAGGGTCGAAATCGCGTCGATATCGCGGCCACTCCTCGGAGCCTCGCCGAGATCACCCGGACGGATGCGCACATGCTGAACAATCACGTCGTGACCTCCGATGATGAGGCCGCCGCGGATCAGCGTGATGCCCGGCGATGGTGCCGTCTGGCCAGCAATCGTCACATAGGGATTGCGGATCGCGATTTCCCTGCCTTCAAGATCAATCACACCGCCGACTTCAAACACGACGATCCGCGGTCCATCTGCCTCAAGGGCTGCGCGAAGCGAGCCCGGCCCGTCGCCCGCCAGTGTGGTAACGCGCAGGACTTCGCCGCCAGCGCCGCCCTTCGTGTCCGCCGCCCAGCCAAGGGGGCCCCACCAGGCCGGATCAGGTTGCGCAACCTCGGGCACGACCGCATCCGCGGTTGCAGCCGGCACAGGAAGCGGCGATCCGGCATCTGCGCTCGCTGTGAGGCCCGCACACCCTCCGAGCATGAGAACCACGCCGCCCATTGCCGCTGTCAGGCCGCTGCGCAGCGATGTATTTTTCGTGTTCATCTTGGCGTCTCCCTCGGTTCAGAATTTTTTTTGTCGCTGCCGAGCCTCGATTCATTTGCAGAATTTGCAAACTCGGCTTATCGGTACTAATAAATGACACCGGTTTCCTACGGTGTCCAGACAGAGAGCGAATTTAGAATCGCCATCGATAAAAAAGGTAGAAGACGCGCGTGACAGACATTTCCAACTTGGCATCGAACCTCGCATCGGCGTTCGTCAAAGCCCGGCTTTCGGCTCAGGCTATCGAGACTTATCCTGGGCCGGTGCCGCAGACACTTGCAAGCGCTTACGCCATTCAGGACCTGGCCATATCGGCCTGGCCGGAACCCGTCGCCGGCTGGAAAGTGGGCCGAATCCAGGGCGATGATGCCGTGCGGTTTGGCACCGACAGGCTGGCGGGCCCGATCTTTTCAAGCCAGGTTACGACGGCCAGCGACGCACCGTCAGGCATGCCGGTATTCAAGGGCGGGTTTGCAGCGGTTGAAGGTGAGTGCGTGATCATCACTGCGCGGGATGCTCCTGCCGACAAGACCGACTGGACCCGCGCCGAAGCGATCGACATGATCGGCGCCATTCATGCGGGTATCGAAATTGCGTCCAGTCCGTTTGCCGGCATCAACGATCTTGGGCCCCTCGTGACCATTTCCGATTTCGGCAACAATTATGGACTGGTAATCGGTGACATGATCCCGGACTGGTGGGGTCTGGCGACAGATGAATGGTCATTTGAAACAATCATCGGCGACACGAGTGTCGGAAAAGCCACGCCTTCTGCGATTCCCGGCGGCCCTGTGGAATCTTTCCGCTTCATGCTGGAAAATGCTGCGCACCGCGGCATGCCCCTGAAAAAGGGCTCCGCCATCTCGACCGGGGCCGTCACGGGCGTGCACCTCGCCGCGATTTCCGATTCGGCCATTGTCCGCGCCTCTGGCGTTCGGGATATCCACATTCGTCTTATCGAAGCTGAACCATGGACTGAAGGTGCAGGCGCTTCGCACACAGGATGACGCTCACGGCTTGAGCGCAATGAGACAGACTTCATCCGGCGCGCGTGCAATTTGAAATAGTCCCGACAAGACCCCTTGAGTTGATTAAATTTTTTTCCGGCGTTTCCATAAAATAACCCCCTCGAAACAATTTATCTCTATCGATGGCACCGTATTCCGGGGGGACATAGAAACTTGCTGAATTACCTGCCGCCACGACTCGAGAATCTCAAGGCAGATGTTCTGCACAGGTATCAGATTCTCAATGGCTCGATGGCTTATGACGCCAACCAGATTTCCCGAACTGTCGCGCTTGTCTTTGACCTTCCCACCGTGATTGTGGCACTCAACGAGCGCTACAGGCACTGGTATCACTCGCAGCATGGTGTCGCGCCCGGTTCCCTGGATCATCTCCTCGCATTCTGCGTGCAGTCCAATCTTTCGGATTCGCCTTTCGTTGTGCCGGACGTCCGCCAGGAAGCCTTCTTTTCACGCGATGCCGACCTGACCGATGCAGCGAGTATTGTCTTCTTTGCGGGCGCTCCTCTGAGCGATCCCGACGGCAAGCGGTTCGGGACCCTCTGCCTGATTGATGACAAGCCAAGGGAATTTGACGCAGAGAAACTTGCCGTGCTCGACAGTTTTGCACAGCTTGTGAGCCAGGACATCTGCCTGCGCAGTGCGGGGCGCTATGCCGTGCGCGATCTGATAGAGCTGGAAGAGGAAAAGTGCTTCCTGTTCGACCTGGCAATGACTGACCCGCTGACAAAGGCGCTGAACCGTCGCGCCTTTTTCCGCTTCGCCGAGCGGGAAGTCCTGCGATCCAGGCGCCACGGGCTCGACGTCGCTGTCCTGATGATCGATATCGACCACTTCAAGTCCGTAAATGACGTTCACGGACATAATACCGGGGATGACGTCCTGAAGCATCTGGTTGGCGTGATTTCAGATGGCACCCGCGACGAAGACCTTCTCGGCAGGCTGGGCGGCGAAGAGTTCGCACTCATCCTGCCGGAAACCGATCTGGAACGAGCCGGGATTCTTGCCAATCGGCTGCGCGAAGCCGTAAAGCGACTGTCCTTCTCGACCGAGACCGGCGATTTTGGCATCTCGATCAGTGTCGGAATCAGCAGGCCTGAGGCTATGGACCCCGATATCCTTCCGGCCCTGGAGCGAGCCGACAAGGCGCTTTACGAGGCAAAGCGAAATGGCAGGGACCGGGTGGAAACGGCGGCGCCACGACGCCCTGACCCGGTCACCGAAACGTCCGACCACTGGATCCTGCGCGAGGCTTCCTAGACAGTTGCCAGCGATCACCGCTCGGGTGCGCCCGCCTAGTCTTTCATTCGTTTAAGCCGGTCTTCGGAGTCGAATGCGCGCTTCAATGTATTCCGCGCGCCTTGCAGCTCGGCCTCCCGCTCGGACACCGATGTATGCAATGCATCTATATCCCGCATGAGCTTTGTCACGTGACCATTCTGATGTGACATCATAAGCGACCTCACATCATCACGATCCTTGTCCAGATCACTCAATGTCTCAACCAGGCGCCGGGCTTCAAGGCCCACCCGGTCCAGCTCTTTCTGAGCGATGGCATGGTCCTGCTCTGCCTTCTGACGCTTGAGCGAGACAATTTTCTGCAAGTCGGGTTTTCGTTTGGACATGGCGTTCTCACATATGCTTGCGCACACTTTCCACGAAATTGATGGCGGCAGCGACGGCCGCGAAATGTTCCGGCTGGATTTCCTCGTCAATGTCCACGAGCGTGTAGATGGACCGCGTTGACGGCGGATCCCGGTATATCGGGATATTGTTCTCAACAGCAAGTTCCCTGATCTTCGCTGCGAGATGGTCCATCCCCTTTGCAACGCAGACAGGCGCAAGGTTGTCATCCGGATTCCATCTCAGGGCCACGGCATAATGGGTCGGATTGACCATGACGACGGTCGCCGTTTTCACGTTCTGCAGCATCTGGCCCTTCGTGAGCTTGGTGGCTGCGTGCCGGCGTGACTGCTTGAGCTGCGGATCACCTTCGCTCTGCTTGATCTCCTTTTTCATCTCCTCACGAGACATTTTCAGCTTGTTCTCGTGCAGCCGCCTCTGGAGTGGCAGATCAAGCACCGCCAGGACCAGCTGAAACAGGAGAAACCACAGGATCAGTTTCAGTGCCTGGCTGAAGGTGAATGTCGCGAAATGGCCAAGCTCGATTGCGCTGCTGGCGTAATAGTCTTTCGCCAGCTGAAACAGGAAGACCACCGCAATCACACCGGCAAAGCCAAGCTTGACCGTATCCTTCAGGAAGTCAGTCAGACCGCGCGCGCCATACTTTTTCTTGAGATTCTCCGCCGGAGAGATCTTCTTCATGTCCATCTGGATCTTCTTGAACGAGAACGAAATGGATCGCTGGACGACCAGCGCAACCATGACAACCGCGGCAAGAATGAGAAACAGCGACAGGAATTTGAGGAGCGCCCCGGACAGCCAGGTTTTTGTCTGAGCACCTCCACCGGTGAATACGTCATTTGCATAGGCATCGACATGATACATGAAGCCGGAAAACTCGTTGAACACGCTGTTGCCGATCACGCCCTGGAGTACCACACCCGCACCCAGCACACCGGCAATCAGCGCAAATGCATTCGCCTCCTTCGACTGAGGAACATTGCCCTCTTCGCGCGCCTGCTGGCGCTTGGAGTCGGTGGCTTCGAATTCCTTTTCGCCACTGTCGGATTCCTGCTCGGCCATATGCTATCCTACAACCATCCAACGACCTGGAGCACCCGGTCTTTCCAGACGACGAGCAAGCCGACGACAGACAGGGCAAACAGGATCGTGCCGCCGCCGATCATCAGCGGCGCACCCACAAAGGCGACCATAAGCTGTGGCAGCGCCTTGTTTATGAAACCGAGACAGATGTTGTACAGAAGGTTTACGGCCACGAAGGGCCACGCCAGCAGCACCGCAAACCCGACGGCCGAAAAACTGCGATTGATCAGCAGATCCCAGTTCAAGGCCGACAGGGCGCCGACCGGTATTTCATTGTACAGTCGCAGCAATGACGCGATGGCCGTCAGGTGAAAATCTGCCGATAGCAGGATGGCCGCGCCGGCCATGGACAGCATGTTGGCGGTCAGGCTTTGTGCCTCGTGCTCGAGCGCGACGCCGAGCAGCTGTGACAGGCCAATGGATTGGGAGATGATCGTGCCGGCAATGCTGAGCATCCAGACCGAGACGCGCAGCACGGCCCCAAGGCAGAATCCGATCGTGATCTCACTCAGCAGGAGCCCGCCATAGCCTGACAAGGGGGTCAGCGAGGGCGCCTCGACCACGCCGGTGCTCGCGAGCGCCATAGCCACGGCGAGCAGGATCATCAGGCGCATCTGGACCGGCACGACCTGCTCGCCAATGCCGGGCATGAAGAAGATGATGAATGTCAGGCGCGCCACGACCAGGAAGAACACCGCCAGCCATGGCGCCAGCGAGTCCGCCATGGCGGCGAGTTCAACCATCAGACAACGCCGATGATATATGGTTTGGTTTTTGCGGTGATCTCTTCATAGGCCAGCACCGAATTGCGGATGCCCTTGCTGGCCAGCACTGTTTGAAGGAAACGCCGACGGCGCGACGAGGTCGCGACAGAGGCCAGGATGCCCTTCTTGGCTGCGTCGTTCAGCTTGGACTGGACCTCGGACGTCAATTCCCCGAACATTTCCGGCGGGAGCGCAACATCGCAGCTGCCATTTTCGTTATTGATTTCGTACTGGAGGAATTTCTGCTCCCAGGCCGACGAGAGCTGGACGAGCGGCAGACGTCCCTGATCGTCCTGCAGACGGTCGACAATCTGGAAGGCGAGGCGCTGGCGGACCAGTTCGACAATCCGGGGCAGTCCCGGTGTCGAAGCCTTGACCTCTGCGATTGTCTCGATGATCAGGAAGAGATTGCGAACGGAGACGCGTTCCTCAAGTAGCAGACGAACGACCGACAGGAGCATTTCAGGCGTGACTTTTGCCGGGATGTACTCATCGAGGAATCTGCGGTTGGCCGCGGCCCGGTCACTGTCGGTCACGGTGGTGAGCGCGTCGAGCGTGTCCAGCATGACCATGCGTGTGAAGACCAGCGAGAAGTTAGACTGGATGACTTCGAGCATATGGGTTGCGAGGACTTCGATTGGCTCCACAACCGGAACACCCGCCGCCGCAAGCTCCTGCTTCTTGCCATTGGGCAGCCAGCGGGCAGCCGCCTTGTAGACGGGCTCCTTGACCTTTTCGCCCTGCAGGTGAGGTGACTGATCGTCCTCCATCAACGCAAGAATGAACCCTGGACGCAGGAGGCCGGAATCGATCCGGACGCCCTGAATCCGGATCCGGTATTCATTCTTCTTGAGCGTCGGATTGTCGGTCATCCGGATCGGCGGCAACACGAACCCGTATTCCTCGGCGATGTAGCGGCGAATCTTGTGGATGCGGCTTTCGAAACCATTGTCACCCAGCAGGACGAGGTTCACCAGGTCAGGCGCGACTTCGAGGTGAATTTCGTCAGCATGGATTGAATCACCAAATTTCAGTGGCTCTGGCGCTGTATCCTCTGGAACCTGCTCTGCTTCAGCATCCTTCGCCCGGGTCTTGCGTCGCACAAGGACGGATGCCGTCGCAAACCCGGCCGATGCCAGCATGAAGGGAACAAAAGGAAGACCCGGGAACAGGGCAAAGACAAACAGGATTCCGGCAACGATCATCAGGGCGGCGACGTTGCTGCCGAGCTGGGCCACGAGCGCGAGATCGATGGCCCCTTCCTCACGTCCCTTGGACAGGAGCAGCGCGGAGGCGACCGACACGATGACGGCAGGAACCTGTGATACGAGGCCGTCACCCACTGTCAGCACCGAGTAAATGCTCAAGGCTTCGGAAAAACTGAGATTGTGGACCGTCAGGCCGATGGCAATGCCTGCGACAAGATTCAGCACGGTGATGATCAGGCCTGCAATGGCATCACCCTTGACGAATTTCGAGGCACCATCGAGCGATCCGAGAAAGGCGGCTTCTTCCTGTTCCTTCTGACGGCGCTTCTTGGCCTCTTCATGCGTGATGGCCCCGACCGCGAGGTCGGAGTCGATGGCCAGCTGCTTGCCCGGCATGGCATCAAGGGCAAAGCGTGCACCCACTTCGGCCATGCGGCCTGCACCCTTGGTGATGACCATGAAATTGACGATTACCAGAACGCTGAACACGACGAGACCCACGAACAGGTTTCCGCCCATGATGAACATCGCGAAGCCTTCGATCACCCCGCCGGCGGCCTGCGTTCCGGTATGGCCCTCGCCGATGATCAGCTTGGTGGATGATACGTTCAGCGCAAGACGCAGGATGAGCGATGCGAGAAGCACACTGGGGAATGAGGAAAAATCCAGCGGCCGTTCGATAAATACCGACGTTGCGAAGATCAGGATGGCGAACGCAAAGGACAGGGTCAGGCCGACATCCATGACCCATGCAGGGATGGGCAGGATCATCACAAGAATGACCAGCATCAGGCCGATGGCCAGCAGTGATGTAGGCCGGGCCAGGCCGAAGGTGTTCGATGACGGCACGGGGGACCTATCTGGAAATGAGTGGAAGTACCGAATTATTGAACAGGTCCAGGCACAGTCTGGTCATGTATCCGAGCGACAGGAAGAACACGATGACGACGGCCAGGATCTTGGGAATGAAGGTCAGCGTGACTTCCTGGATTGAGGTCAGCGCCTGCAGCAGGCCGATTCCAAAGCCGACAATCAGCGTCACGGCGAGGATTGGCATGGCCATCATCGCGGCGCCCCAGATATGGGCGCGGAGAACCTCGAAAATCTCTGCTTCGGACATGTCGGCCCCCTGGCGCTAAACAGGCATGCGGAGGAGTTCCTGATACGCCTCGACCACTTTGTCCCGAATGGTGACAGCAGCATCCAGCATCAGTTCAGCATTCGCCAGGGCGGCGACCATTGCATGCGGGTCGGCGCCGGTAACGGCTGTCTGCATGGTCGTCTTTTCGGCCTGCTGAAGGGCCGCCTTGAAATCGTTGATCCCTTCGGCGACGACATTCTTGTCGGCGTCCGGCTTGGTCGCGGCCTTGGCTGTGTCTGCCGGTCGTGTCGTGTTGAGGGCCGTGTAGGCGTTGAAGCTGACTGTAGACATGATTGCAAATCGCCTTTCTAGCGCCGCAGGATATCAAGCAGGGAAGAGTACATGGACCGCGCCTGCTGGAACGCGTTGAGATTGGCCTCATAGGTCCGGTTGGCCTCGCGCAGATCGGCCATCTCCATGACCAGAGACACGTTCGACATGGTCACGTATCCGTCCTGGTCAGCCATGGGGTGTGACGGGTTGTAGTCGCGCTGGCCAGGCGTCTCGTCGAGCATCTCCTTCATCGCCGAGAACTGGCTCGATGCGGACAATTGTGGTTCGATGAGAAGCATCTTCTTCTGATATCCCGGCGTGTCCGCGTTGGAGATGTTCTCCGCTGCAACCGTGATGCGGCGGGATTCAAGCTGCATCCCTGAGACTGCTTGCTGCATGATGGCCTTGAGAGGATTCATGATTGGCTTCCCTTAGCGTCCCTTACCCATCGCCGTTCGCAACAGGTCGAGCGTTTTCGTGTAGGCGGTGAGCGCCAGATTGTGCTGACCCATGGCCTCTGCCGAGCTGAACAATTCCTGTTCGAGGCTGACGGTATTGCCATTCGGCGCGGCCTGCGTATCGGCGAGCAGGGTCTTGAACGCCGCTGAGACACCGGCGGGCTCCGCACCCGACCCCGCACGCGCCATGAAAGCTTCGAAGGATTCCAGCTTTTCCGCCTTGTAACCGGGCTCGTCGGCATGCGCGATATTGGTCGCGCTCACCTTCTGGCTTTCGGCAGCATGGCGCGCCATGGCGCCCAGAACCTGAAACATGGGAAGATCTGAAATCATGATCGATTCACTTTGGTTAACCGCATCACAAGGTTTGGTAATATATGTTAAAGAAAGGGTTAATTACATATGAAGGCCGGTTTCCATGCGGACGGTTGCAGCTGCCTCATCCATGAAGCTTTTCAGACTTTGGGGCACTGTCACCGACGTGGCGCCCGGCGTTATCAAGATCGCGGGAATCAGCGAACTGGCCGGGGTTGGAAATGAAATTGTTATTGAAAAACCGGGACTTACCGTTCTGGGTGAGATTTTGAACATCTCTGGCGACAGCGTCACGGCGCTCTTGTTTTCCCCCTGCGATGCGATTCGGATCGGTGACCCCGTCCAGATTGAACAGGAGGCCCGGATCGAACCAGGCGACCATTGGCTCGGAAAAATAATTAACTATCGCGGCGACATCACAACGGGAGACACTGCGCCGCCGGCGACGCGTTTGATTCCCCGCAGGCTGCATGCGGCGCCCCTGCCCGCGCATGCCCGGCGCGGCATCGGGCCGCGTCTGCCATCCGGCTGGATGGTCACCGATACGGTCCTGCCAATCTGCCAGGGGCAAAGACTCGGGCTCTTTGCCGGCTCCGGTGTCGGAAAGTCGACCTTCCTTGGGTCTCTCGCAGCAGGCATGCAGGCTGACCGGGTCGTGATTGCCCTCATCGGAGAGCGTAGCCGCGAAGTGAATGACTTTGTGCGAAACGTCCTGCCGCAATCGATCCTGTGCAAGACGGTCATTGTCGCTGCAACAGCAAGCGAACCACCCGGGGCCAAGAAACGGGCCGCCTATTGCGCGATGGCGGCGGCTGAACACTTCCGCGACCAGGGGCAGAACGTGTTGCTTCTCTTTGATTCCATCACCCGGTTCGCCGAGGCCCATCGGGAGACAGCGCTGGTCGCCGGCGAGACGCCGGCCCTCAATGCCTTTCCCCCTTCAACGGTCCGTGTGATTGCGGAGCTGGCAGAGAGGGCCGGGCCCGGAACGGACGGCAAAGGTGATATCACGGCCATCTATTCGGTACTTGTCGCCGGATCCGACATGGAAGAACCCGTCGCTGACATGATCCGAGGGATCCTGGACGGCCATATCATCCTGGCGCGGGATATTGCCGAACGCGGCCGTTATCCGGCAATCGACATTCTCCGGAGCGTGTCGCGCAGCTTGCCTCATGCCGCGACAGACGAGGAGAACACCCTCATTCGCGAATGCCGCCGCATGTTTGCGCTGCATGAAGAGATCGCGCCAATGCTGAGGGCGAATCTCTACGAGTTCGGCAAGGATGCCGAGGCCGACAAGGCCATCGCGCTGTTTTCGCTGTTGGACAAATACGCGGGAACCCGGAACGAAAGCGGGATCGAAGCTGCCTTCACGCGACTTGAGGACATCCTGAAATCAGAAGATGGCCCCGAGATTCAGACCATGCCTGTGACACCGATCGAGCTTTGATCAAAGCAGGCTCAGGAACAGGTTTGCGCTGCCCTGGCTGCCAAGCCCGGACCCGCCCCCCAGAAGGGTCAATGCGGCAGATGCGGACGAGTAGTTCGTCATGCCCTGTGCGATCGACTCCATCGCATGAAACCTCTGTATCACCCGGTTGATATTTTCAGGTGAGGTGAGCTCGGACATTTCGCGAATGCCGAATGTGCGCTGCAGACTCTCTTTCAGGATGACGGCCTGGCGCTCGATCGGCAGTTTGCCGATATCCGACGGCAGGTTCGTGGCACCTTCGAGCAGGGTTCGCGTGGGAACGTCCCCGAGAATTCGATAAAGAATGGCCTCTTCACTCGAACCCGACCCAGCGATCTTTCCAATCCCGGACTTGTAGTTGAGGCTGAGACGCATACTGTCATCAACTTCACCGACTGCAGCCTTGAACGACGCGGTTTCAAAATTGTCGGCGATGCCCGCAATCTCTTCCGGGGAGAAGTAGATCGTGCCGCTGATGGGTTTCAGGGCTTTCGCGAACGCGGTATATTTCGCGTTGTTGAGGCGCGCCAGAAATGTGCTCTCCGGATCAGCCACTTCGGTGAGTACCTTGTCGACAAATCCGCGCTTCCATTCCTCTCCGCCCAGATCAAATGCCGTGAGCGCAACACGAAGCAGGCGTCTGTCATCAAGGAAATTTTCAACCGTGATCGGCCTGGAGAATTTTTCGACGAGATAGTCCCGGTCCAGCCGGACCTGCGCAGAATTGGAATGGCTCTCAAGCTGGCGATCATAGGTCGCCTCAAGGAACTTCCACCCACTATTGCCGGTCAGGGGAATGACGGGCTGAAACACAGGTCAGGCGACTTTCGCAGTTTCAAGTTCTGCAGGAGACTTGCTGATCCGCGCGAGAAGCTGGCTCTCGAAAATCAGGATCTGCCGAAGGTGACACAGTGCCGAATAATAATTTCCCCGGCTGATCATCGAGCGAAGCGTTGGAATGAGTTCCGGATCGATGGCTTTGAAAACATCGAGAAGCTTGGCGCACTCGTAATCAATCGCCGGAAGCGTGCCCAGTTCTTCAAGGTCGCCCGTGATCAGCAACTGGACGGCATAATAGATCTGCTTGCAGGGCGTGTTGACGTCTTCCGGGCGCAGAGCGTCACGACAGCGCAGGACCCTGACATCACTATCGGTGATACGAATGCGGGCCGGTTTGTCACCATTCTCGAGAACGGCACCGTTGACGATGAAGCGTTCACCAGGAGCGATTTTCAGGACGAGTCCGGACATCAGGCTGCCTCACCCTGTATACCGGACTGAACGGAACCACCGAGACCGGCAATGATCGGGCGATTTATTTCGATCAGGTCGGCGATGTCGCCACGACCTGAGAGGATTTCCATGCTGGTTTTCTGCACGAACTTCGACAATTGAAGAAGCCTGGATTTCAGGTCTGTCGGAAGTGAGTTTGCAGGGTTCAGCAGATCGGTCGCGAGAAGCGTCCAGAGTTGCTGGTTGCGGTGGATGGCGTCTGCCTTGGCTGTCGGGCTGGGAGCGTCTGCCCGGGCAATCTCTTCGAGTGCCTCGGTGATCTGGAGGAAGAGTGCGTGCTCAATTCCCTTGTCGCTCGCGGTACGTTGCTGGACCTGCCCGTAAGCCTTGAATGCCAAATTATGCAAAGCGCCCTCCTGGCGACGTAGTGAGAATGGCCCGAGCGCGTCATGCGCCCGGGCCACCATTCAGTATTAGCGGAACAGGGACAGCAGAGACTGTGGTGCCTGGTTCGCAATGGACAGAGCCTGAACACCCAGCTGCGACTGAACCTGCAGAGCCTGCAGTTTCGCGGAAGCAGCTTCCATGTCGGCATCAACGAGGCCACCAATGCCCGACGTCATGGCGTCAACCAGCGTGTTCACGAATTCGCCCTGGCTTTCGATACGCTTCTGTGACGAACCGAGGGCAGCAGCAGCGTCGATCGACGTTTGCAGCAGACCTTCAATGGCCGTCAGAGCAGATGTCGCACCAGCGTCCGTGGTAACATCAACAGTCGCGAGGTTGCCAAGACCACCTGTGGTCGTTCCAGCCGTACCACCGGTCGTTGCCGTCGCCGTGACGGCGAGAGCAGCTGCCGAGGCGTTAGCGATCGTGATCGTGCCATCGGCACGGGAGACCGAGTAGTTGGTTTCGCCAGTTGCCGAGAAGAAGGTCGAGATCTGGTTGGCGAGGTTTGCCGCGACCGAAGAAGCGCTATCGTCAGCATTCGCAACATACTCGAATGTCCGCTGGCCAAGGGAGTTGTTGGTCGCTGAGTCATTGAGAAGGATGCGATAGCTGTTGCCGTCGGCGACAGATTCAATCGTGACATCCAGGGTACCGGCTGCGGCTGCGGCAGTTGCCGTGCCGGAGTTCACACCCGAGTTGATGATCGTCATGTCGGCGTTAGCGCCAGCACCGAATGTGGCGGCTGTTGCTGAGGTGCTAAGCGACAGATCCTGACGCTCGACGCTGATAAAAGAAGCGGCAACCGAGCCACCCGACGAGCGGTCGAGTGACGCCAGGAAGTCAACATCGGCTGTCGAGCTGCCGTCGAGCAGGTTCAGGCCGTTGAACTGGGCAGCGCCAACGATCGTCTGGATGCCTTTTGTCAGTTCGTTGATGTCGGTCTGGATCTTCGAACGGTCGACGTTGCCCTGCTGGGCGGCAACGATAAGGTTCTTAATATCCTGGAGGTTTTCGGTGACGGCTTCAGCAGCCGACCGCGCGACACCAACAGTCGAAGAACCGAGGTTCAGCGAGTCGGAAATCGTTTTGAAGCTTTCAACATCCGTCGACATGACGGTCGAGATCGCCCAGATCGAAGCGTTGTCCTTGGCGGACGACACTTTTTTGCCTGTCGAAATTTCGTTTTGAACCGTAGCAAGATCTTTGTTGATGCTGCGAAGGGTGTCGAGCGCGACCATGGCGCTGTTATTGGTAAGAATACTGGACACAGTTTGGTACCTCTGAATATTTTTTCATGAACTCAGTCATGAAATTGATCAAACTCGCGTCATCCTGACAGCGGCAAAACCGCCAACCTATCTTGGCTGTTACAGTTATCCCTAAGATCGCATTGTGTAGATAGGGTTAACCGATTACGCTTTTCTGCGGAACTGACCGGTAACCTCCGTAAAAGGAATTTTTGTTCCGTTCTGCGCATAGGAACCGACATACGCACTGCCATGCATTGATTCGAGTCTCTCTATCGCATGGCGAAGGCCATTTCGGATCGCTTCAAAATGCGCGGAATTCTCCCTGGAAAGACGGACAATCTCCTCCATATCGGTACGATGCGCGGCGGGGAGGGAATTCGGCTCCCTGTCTGCAAGGAACGCTTCAATATCCTGAATCGCGTCCATCTTGTCCGGCATGAGGGCAGCTGCATCACGCGCCCGACCTGTCAGAAGCAGGTTTCTCTCGCTGAGAAGAATATCCTTCAGGCGGGCCGTCTGGGCGCTGAGATCGACATGGCTCACGATATCTTGTCCACGCGTGGCTGGGGCGCAGGCCCGGCATTGAACTTGACGGCGTCAGCCAGACCCAGCGGATGTGATTCGGCAATGTCTTTTGCAACCGCTTCAACCACATATCGGGAAAATGCAGATGCGGCTTCTCCGCCGCCTTGCGAGAAAGCCTTCTCCAGGCCCGCATGAGTCAGCATTTCTGCCCAGAGCATTTGCTCAAAGCGCTGGCCGATATTCGAAGCGTCAGCATCAGACAGCGCGACATTTTCTCGCTCGAGGGGCCCCACACCAGGTGCGCTCATGGCGGGAAAGGCAACTGGCCCTGTCATTTTGACACTCCGTAAGCAGATAAAATTGAAAAGTGAATGAAATCACCTCGAGAATTAACCTACTTTTTACGCGGCGTGGTTTTAAATTGGTTAACAAGAACTGTCGCAGGCAAAAAAATGGCGTTCACCCTGGAAGCGGATTTCCTCAGTCGGCCTGCCCGGCCTGCTTCCGAAGCCGGAAAGCGGCCTCGGGAAACCGACCGCAATGGCGCCGACTTCAGGGAAAGCCTGGCAAAGCTCGATGAAGCGGGACCTCAAGATGGGGAATCCGAAATTCCGAGCCGGACTGATGTCGGGCAGACGGCCGTCTCGGCAATTCTCATAAATCTGCCGCAGACAGCGCGCGAAGTGAACGGGTCTCCCTATGGGGAAGTGCCCGACATATCCGCGCCTGCCGGCCACACCCTGATGGCTCGCGACCCTGGATCTGAACTGGTCCCGGAAACAGTCGATGACATTCCCCTCGCCAGAGATTTCCGTGCAGCCGACATAATCAACCTCGCGGCGTCAGACACGGCAGACGAAACGCGTGCGACTCCGGCTCCCGGAAGTGCTTCGCCTGTCACCACTGAGCTTCCCGCATCCCCGGATATGGTCTTGCAGAAGGTTTCCGAGCCTGCAGCACCGCTCAACCGTGAGGCATCGACGCTTGCCGCCGATGCGACCGGCGCTTCAGGTCACACACGTATCGAGCCTGAAGTCCAGGCGACACCTGCAAACGCCGACGCGCCACTGGCCGCGTCAGTGGCGGCCCATGCCGGATCGACAGACAAGACGCAAAGCGCAGACGCGAAAGCGCCTGGCACAGGCGCCGTGGCCGCCCCTGCATCACAGCCGGCAACGCAGACGCCTGGCGGGAATACGTCCGGCCGCGAACAGTCGGGCCGTGACCAGTCCATTACACATGCGTCAGTTGCTGACAGGGAACCGGGAACTTCAACTCCACAGCAAGCCGGGACCGCATCATTCTCGGACATGGTGACGACCAGCAGGCCGGCCGCCTCTCAGGATATGAGCGCCGTCGCGCAGCCTGTTGCGCTGCATGCCCAGGCCCCTCAACCGGCTGCTCCTCCAGTTTCCACGGCCTTTACACAGACGCATGCACTGATAACGGCGACGCCTGCTGAGGTCGTCGATATGATGTCCGATTCCCTTGCAGCGCCAGAGGACAGGAAAAATCGCGTTATCGTGCAGCTCGACCCACCGGAACTGGGCCGTATTTCCATCGACTACAAATTCGATTCCCAGGGCCTTCAGCATGTGACCATCACGGGCGAATCCCCGGAAGCGATGCGGCAACTGCGCCTGATGCATTTTGAACTGGTCAACGCCCTGGAGAAGCAGGGACTGTCCAGCCAGAACATGTCCTTTCAGCAACATCAGGCCAATCAGGATCCTGGACAGCAGGGCCCCCGCAGCGGCCAGATCAGCACTGACATTGCCGAAAATCAGTCCCCGACGGGTGCTGCCCTGATCGCCTCCCAAACGTCTCAGCCCGGTTCCGGATCGAGCGGCGGACTGAACATCAAACTCTGAAAGACCTGCCCATGACCACAGTCGCACCCGTAACAAATCCAGCCGCAGGCGCCGCAACCGGGCAGACGGAGAAGCCGCAGATCGGGGAGGAGTTCAACAGCTTCCTGAAGCTCCTGACGGCTCAGCTTCGCAATCAGGACCCTTTGGCGCCGCTTGATTCGACCCAGTTTGTCGAACAGCTCGCGACATTCTCGTCGCTGGAGCAGAACGTGAAATCGAACTCAAGCCTTGATGTCATTGCCGCCAAGATGAGCGACCTTTACGCGATTGTTGCCAGCCAATGGCTTGGACAAACCGTCAAGGTCGAGTCGACCTGGGTTCCGTTCTCCGATGAGGCAGTCAACTTCACCGTCGATGTTCCCGATGAGACCGACCGCGCCGTCCTGACAGTCAAGGACGATACGGGGAAAGTGGTGTGGAACGAAACACTCGACGCGGATGCGACAGGCTTCAGCTGGAATGGCAGCACACTGACAGGCGACCAGCCCGCCGCACCAGGGCTCTACCAGATGGGCATCGATCTGTATCGTGGAGACGAATATGCCGGGACAATGGCCCCCAAACTTGACCTGAACTGACGGGTATTGCGCAACGCGCCCCTTTATCTGCAACAATCAGCTGTTTCGCATCGTCCGCGATCGTCTAGAGTTGCTGCTTGGCCATATCCACAATCAGGACGTTGCGTATGCCTTCAGGGACGATCCTTTGCAGATTCATCAGCACGGTCGCTCGAATGGATTCGTAGTTCTCGAGATTCGCAATCGCTTCCAGCGTACTGCCATCATTACTGAGTTCGATCAGTGTCGTCATGATATTGTCGCGGATCTTGGGCTCCATCGCGAACAGTTTCGAAGATACCCGTGAATCGATTTCGAGATTGATATTCAGGATGACCAGACTTTCGACCCGGCTTTCCCGCATGACCGGGACAACGAACTCACGCGTGAACTTGAAATAATCAACCGCGCCGGCGGTCGGGTTGCCGTGGCTGTCCGTGCCGGCACGGCTGTCCTTGGCACCATGGCTGTCTTTCGTTTCAGCAGGCTGTGATCCATGCCCGTCTGTCTTTTCGGCCGCGTGGGACTTCTCTTTCGGTGCGCTCGTGTGATCTGCAGTGCCTGACGGCGCGCCTGCCCCGTTCTTGAGGAAATTCCCGCCTATTCCACCCACTATGATGCAGACAATGACGACAATGGCAGAAATGATATTCTTCATGGAGCCCCCTAGAACGGCACGACTTTATCGAGCAGCCGCGGCACAAGCTTACGCCCGCCGGATCCTGTTGTGTCGCCCTCATTGACATATGACATGCGGGCATCGGCGATCTTCTCATACGAAACGGTATTGGTACGCGTGATGTCCTGGGCGCGTATGACCCCGGCGACACTCAGGTACCGCACCTCATGCCCAACGCGTGTTTGCTGATATCCCTGGATGACCAGGTTGCCATTGGGCTCGAGACCGACAACGCGCGCAGCGAGCGTAAAGGCTATTTTCTCCGCGCGGTTCACGGCGCCACTGCCATTCAGATTGGAATTGCGATTGAAATCGATGGCTGGAGAAACACTTGCTGAACCTGGCAGGGCGTTGTTGACCACACTCGGCAGTCCGAACAGGGCGTCGACACTGAAGTCTTCACTTGAATCCCTGCTGCGTGACAATGAGCTCTTGATGCTGGCCTGGTCGTTCATTTCGACGACAACCGTCAGCAGGTCGCCCACTTCCTTGGCGCGGCGCATACTGAGTAAGGCATTGGGAGATGTTGCCCACAGGGATGGGTTCGGGTCTGTATTGGTTGCCAGTTCGCTCACCGGCGTTGTCCACTGGGTATAGCCGGCATGCTCCACGGGAGGGCCGGAATGATGCGAACTCGCGCAAGCTGTCAAGGCTGTTGCGAGAACTGTTGTTGAGAGCAGCATTTTCATTGCGCTAAAACCCATCCTTCTTCCTGGACAATACCCTGTACCAATTGCCGCGAATCCTGATTGAGGACGGTCACTGTCTCATTGGCACCCGCCTCGCCCATGGCACGCCCGATTGTCGTGATCTCCAGAGGTCCCCTGACGTACCTGATCGACACGACCTGGTTGCGCTTCACGAGCATGGGCGGTCTCGTATTGTCCGCCGTGATCGCTTGCCCGACATAAATCGTGCGGCGCACTTCGCGGCCCAACAAGGGGTCATTGCTGTCCGCCACCTCTCCTTCGGCAGTCGCGTTGGACGCCGAAACACGGTCGCCTGCGCGGATCACCTCGGCAGCAACCAATGACGACGCATCTGTCGCCAGCGTGATTGCGCCTAATCCGAGTGCGATGAGCGAGATCATGGCGCTACCTCAACCGGGTCGTGGCAGCGAGCATCTCGTCAGATGCCGTGATCACTTTGGAGTTCAGTTCGTAGCCTCGCTGAGCTTCGATGAGATCGGAAATTTCCTTGACGACATCAACACCGGATTCTTCGAGGAATCCCTGCCGGATGAAACCTGATCCCTCCGTACCCGCCACCACCTGGGCAGGCGTTCCGGATGCAGCCGTCTCACGGAAGAGGTTATCGCCAAGCGCTTCGAGGCCCTTCTCATTCACGAACCGAACCAGTTGGAGCGCTCCGATTGCCTGGCCTGCTGCCTGGTCATCGAAATAGGCGACAACTTCGCCATCCCGGCTGACCGATATGCTCCGCGCGTCGGCAGGGATCGCGATACCATCGGCGAGTGGGTATCCATCCATTGTCACCATTTCACCATCGACACTCCGGTTGAACTTTCCATCCCGTGTGTAAGCAGAGTCACCGGATGGCAGCGTCACTTCGAAAAATCCGGCACCGTCGACCGCCAGGTCGAGTTCCGATCCTGTTTCCCGAAGTGCTCCCTGTGTGATTTCCATGGAGACCGTTGATGGTCGTACGCCCGTACCGATCTGTATGCCCGCCGGCACGGTTGTGCCGACCTGAGAGGTAATCGTGCCGGGCGTCAGGTACTGCTGGTACATAAGGTCAGAAAATTCAGCGACCCGGGGCCGGTAGGCAGCCGTACTCATGTTGGCAATGTTGTTCGAGATGACATCAACACGCAGTTGCTGTGCGGCCATGCCGGTCGCCGCGATCTGTAATGACTTCATGCTCTTCTCCTTCGTTCACTCATCGCGATTATCGTTCGCGTATTGTCGAAATGACTTGTCCGATTCTCTGGTCTTCGCGCTCAAGGATCGTCTGACCGGCTTCGTAGGCGCGTTGCACTTCGATCATGCGGGCGACCTCAAGCACGGGCGATACATTCGATTGCTCGAGCGCGCCCTGGACCACGCTGAAATCGGTCGCATTTCCAAAGCCGCCTGGTGCAGAGAAATAGGTGTTCGAGTCGCGCATCAGCTCACCGTCAGGAATGACGATACCGATCTGCTCAATCAGTTCACCGTCTGCGGAAATTGTACCGTCAGCGGAGATTGTCACCTGGGTTGCTTCGGGTGGAATCTGTATGGGTCCGCCGCCAACGCCGAGAACACTGTTGCCAATCATGTCCACCAAAGTGCCATCGGCTGAGAGCTGAAAATGGCCTGCGCGCGTCAGCCGGGGACCCTGAGGTGTGTCGATTGAGAAGAACCCGTCGCCCTGCACCGCAACGTCGAACTGGCCGCCTGTCGCCTTGAGCCCGCCCTGTTCCATTTCGAAGGCATGGCCAGCCAGACCGCCCATTGAGAGCGATGTATTGCCTGAATCAGACCCCACGAGGAATTCAGCAAATATCGCCCGGTCAGTCTTGTAGCCGGTCGTGCTCGAGTTCGCGAGGTTGTTGGAGACGACCTGCATTTCCTGCATCAGGCCGTGCTGGCGGGCAAGCGAAGCGTATATGGCGTTGGACATTAGTTGCTCCCTCTGGAGGCGGGCGCAGACGCAGAGGCCGTTGCACCAAGTGTTTCCCGGACGTGCGCCATCGTCATCGGCGCCCCGGGCAATGGCGCGCCGAAAGCTGAGGGTTTCAGGCCTTTTACGCGCGCAACACGCTGGGTATGTTCTGCGCCAGTCAGCTGGCTGGCCGCCGCGTATATCTGGTCGGAAACGATCCAGTGGCCCGATACGGCATCCTGCTCAATCAGCGCGAGGATTGTGTCAGGTCTCAAGGACAACCGGCTTTCGAGCGTGGCAAGCAATGGCTTGTTCTGCTCTGTGATCGCGCTTTTTGCTGCCAGCAGGGTGATGGCTTCATCGCGCGGATTATCGTCAGCCAGAGCATAAACTGAGTTATAGTCATGACGGCGGAACGCAAGGGTCGCAACCTGCGCCGCAACACTTCCGCTGGTCTCGGACTTGCCAACAAGCGTGCCCGCTATCGATCCGAATCCGAAGTGAACGGCCTGCTCCGTGGCTGCCCTGATAAGCAGGTCTTTCGACTCATGACCGTCCAGCAGGTCCGATTCACTTGCCAGCGCACTGATTGCTGCGAGGTTGCGCAGAGGGTCATCACTGCGCAGGTCACGCTGAAGGCTGGCAACGAGTTGATGTTTCACTTCCGCCTGTGCGGCCGGGTTTTGCAGCGCCGGCATCCTGGCGAGCTCCATGATGGGCTGGTATTTCGAATGCGCGCTCAGATCCTCAAGCGCGAACTGGAGACTTGCGGCCAGTTGCCTGTCGCCATCCTGCTGACCGAACTTCTGCATCAGGTCGCTCAGGAGTATTTGCTGGTAGGCAGGATCCAGAGGGCGTTTCCGGCGCAGCATGGCTCCGAGTGCCTGTTCCTGAAACTGAGGATGCGAGAGAAAGCCGACAATCGTGCGTTCGGCAGAGGAATCCCCGCTGTCGAGCTTTACCAGCGCGTCCACGAAACGAAGCTGTGACGAGTTACCTATATCGGCTTCACTGAAGTCAGCCATGAGTTTGCGAGCGAGCGCCTTGTCGTCATTGCGCTCGAGTTCCGGAATTGCGAGCGCTGCATAGTCTATCCGCATTTGCAGCGGCAGCTTGCGAAACTCGCTCAGTGCATTCTGAAGATTCTGGAACCCGTCCGTATCGCCCGACATCATTTGAGCGAGGGCGTACCAGTGGCCCGCTTCTGGGCGGCAGGAAGCCATCTCCCGGAAGTATTCAAGATCTGGTCTTTGGCGACTGTCGAGCAGTTCGGCCAGCTTCCTGAAGGGCGTCGCCTCAGGGCCTTGTATGCGCGTCAGGACCATCAGGGCCTCAGAGTAAAGGCCCAGCGCAATGTGCGTCTTGGCAAGCCCTGTGCTGGTACCCGGCGCCCCGCCCTGATCCGCTGCAGCGTCAATACTGTCGCGAACTGCATACAGTTCCTGATAGCTGTCGATCCGTTGAAGGTCCGAGAAGTCGAGCGCATAGAGCCCGGTGCAGGCACTTTCACGCGCACGCATGACCTGCGGCTTTTCCGGAACAGGTTCAGGTGGCATTGCCGCGGCGGTATCGTCAGAGAGACCTGCCCTGGCAGGCGCCGGATCTGCCGGCTTGACGGGTGTCAACAGACCTTCATCTATTGCACCACGTACGAACTGCTTGAGATCAGTCGAAAGCTCGGCATTGCGCTCGGATTTGTCGCCCACCGCCGGACCAGGCTCAACCGCCAGCATCTGGGGCGCCAGGCAGAAACCAAGCAACAGGATCCAGGGGTAACGGGTCATGCCGCTCGCTTGGCCTCCCGTATGGCCTGTTCCACTTCGTCAAAAGATGGCCGCACGCGCGAAGGGGCGTGACGCCGGGCGACTTCGACGCAGATATTCACTGGATTGAGGTACAGGTTCGAGACGAGGATTTCACCGATCATTGTGTAGAACGCATGTTCTTCGGTACGTATTCCTTTAACCTTGGTCGCAAATGGCCCGACGACCCCGTAAGCGAGAAACACGCCCAGAAATGTACCAACCAGGGCGCCGCCGATCATGCCGCCAAGAATTTCCGGCGGCTTGTCAATTGACGCCATCGTCTTGATCACACCCAGAACGGCCGCAACAATCCCGAGTGCGGGAAGCGCGTCGGCCATGTTCTGAAGTGCGTGGGAGCCGTGAAGCTTGTCTTCCTGAAGCTGCTCGAGCTGTTTCTGCAAAAGCTCCTCAACCTGATGAACATTGTCAAAGTTCATGATCATTGACCGGATGGAATCGCAAATCAGCTCGATTGCCGAATGGTCCTTCAGTATCCTGGGGTACTTGGTGAAAATGCTGGATTCCTCGGGCGTCTCGATATGGGCCTCGAGCGCAACGGGATTCTGCTTCATCAGGTTCAGGAGTTCGTGCATCAGGCACAGGATGTCCTGATAGTCGGTCTTCTTCCACTTGGCACCCTTGAAGACGGCCACAATGTCGCCCCCGGTATGTTTGACCGTGCTCATATCATTGCCTGCGAGGAATGCGCCCACTGCGGCGCCGCCGATCATCATCATTTCGAATGGCAGCGAGTGAGTGATAATACCCATCTTGCCCCCGGCAAGCAGGTAGCCACCGAAGACCATTGCCACAGTGATGATGAGGCCCAAAATAGCGTTCACTACAACAAAACTCCCTTAGCCCGGCATACCGCCGACAGCGATCTCACAACTCAACAATTTCACGGGCAAAGCTCTCTGAAATCGGCGTGTGCAGTTTGACTGCCCTCTGCCGCTTCCAGACCCCCAGCTCCCCGGTACCGATATCCACGCTGCCATTCACCGTCTCTGCGCAGAGAGACAACCGGCCCGCATCTGCGCTGGTCAGGGGAAGGACACTTCCGATTTCAAGCTGGGAGCATTCTCCGATGGTCAAGGTCATGCGATCCAGCACAGCATCGAGTGAAATCGCGGATGCCCGAACGCTTTCACTGAGCGATTTCGGGCTTTGGGAACACGCCCTGGCCTTGCGCTCCTCCAGCTGGCGCGCATGGGTGCGTGCAAACCGCTGCATGTAGTCGACAAAGTAGAGCAACCTGATTTGCGAGGTCTGTCCGTCAAAAGTGAGCGAAAGTTCAACTTCCAGATAGCGGCTCGTCGCTTCGAGGCCGCCTGCCACGCCTGACGCCTCGACATGCGGAGACTGGCTCTTCGTCACGTTATGGTCGGCCATGCCTGAAGCAAACAGGTGCCACAGCGCAATCGTCGGCTGCTCCGACAGCAATTTCAGAAACAGGGAGGAGGCCCCCTCAAGGCCCGCTGCGTCCTGGTGCAGGCGCGCTGCTGCGCACTGGATCGCGCAACGCTCGTCCAGGGCAATTGCGCAAAGTCCCGGCGAGACATCGGCGGCAAAAAACAAGGTAAACGGATTTTCCGATAGCGCGCCTGCTGCCCGGCTGCTGATAACTTTTCGACTTGAGACAATTGGCTGCGTTTCGGCGCCAAATGCGCCACGTGCCCAGTCATCGGTCCTGGAGAGCAATTGCTCCCAGAACGCCTGCATCTGCAGAATCGACGGGGGAACTCCGGCCCCGGACTCTATCTTCTTTCGCAGAACCGAGGACACGAATCACCTTTGGTTGAAGTATTGTTAATCCCTTCCAAATGGTGTCTGACCCATTGAAAAAGCATTAACGAAGCGGGCAAATTTAAGCTTTGGCTAAGCAATGATCCTTCACGGGTCTCTGGTAGACCAGTCTCATCAGACAAGCCGGTGAGACCAATGGAAATTCAACAAGCAGCGATCGTCCAGCCGATCATCATCAAACGGCGACGTGTGGTGAAGGCTGACGGGCACCATGGCGGCGCCTGGAAGGTTGCGTATGCCGACTTTGTGACTGCGATGATGGCTTTCTTTCTGCTGATGTGGCTGCTCAACGCCACAACCGAGGAACAACGCAAGGGCCTTGCTGACTATTTCAGCCCGACAATTCCCATTTCCCGCATATCTGGCGGCGGCTCCGACGGCCTGAACGGGTCATCGATCATGACGGAAGAAACCTATGCCAAGGATGGCACTGGCGCGTCAGACCGGCACCCGAGCTCTGCCTCATTTGAAGGTAAATCCGAGATTGATGCGGCCAGGGAAAAGGCAATCTCAACAGAACTCGAAACGCTGAAGCAATCCCTGACCGAAGAAGGCAGCAAGCTTTCAGAGCATATGCTGATCAAGATGTCTGCCGAAGGCATCGTTCTGGAGATCATGGATTCTGAAGACGCGCCACTGTTCCCAGTGGGACAAAGCGTGCCGTCTGATCTGCTGTCAGACATGCTGACACTTGTCGCAGACTCATTTGCGACCTTCGAGAACGATATCAAGATCGTCGGCCACACTGACAGCCTGAGCTATCGCAACGGGGCAGGATATGACAACTGGAACCTGTCATCGGACCGCGCCAATGCGGCGCGCAAACTGCTGCTCAATTCAAGCCTCGACCCGAATCGAATTCTCGAAGTATCAGGAAAAGCCGATACAGACCCCCTGATGGTGGATGATCCGTCTGCAGCCCAAAATCGCAGGATATCAATAACAATACTGACTCGTTAAAACGCAAGGGGCAATGAGTTATCAGCTCATTAACCATCCTTACCTAGTTTCGGTTGCACTACCTTGCAGGAGCAACCGTAATGAGTATCTCGTCGTCCCTGAATGCAGGTGTCATGGGGTTGAATGTCAACGCCGCGCGCCTTTCCACCATCTCAGACAATATCGCAAACTCGTCAACCGCCGGCTACAAGCGCAGCCAGGTTGAATTCTCGAGCATGGTCTTGCAGCAACGCTCGTCTGCGTATGCGGCAGGCGGTGTCCGGGTCAATACATTCAAGGACATCGCCGCGACAGGCTCGCTGATCGATACTGGCAGCGCTACGGATATTGCTGTCGCGGGCCGCGGCCTGTTCCCGGTAACGACCGAAAGCGGCCTGAACGCAACTCCCTCCGACCGCGAACTGAAGCTTCTGCCTACGGGTTCGTTCTTTCCGGACCAGAACGGAAATCTGCGCACCCAAAGCGGCCTGTTCCTTCTCGGCTGGCCCGCCAACTCGTCCGGCGACATCGGCAATGTCAGCCGCAATAGCGGCGTGAATCTTGAGCCTGTGAATATCGCGACATCGCAGTTTACAGCCACACCGACTTCGAGAATCGATCTGGGCATCAACCTGCCGGCTGATGCAACGCTCGCAGGCTCGACCACAGGCGCGTACAATCTGCCCGTCGAATACTTTGACAATCTCGGCCGCGCCAACTCACTGACATTCGCTTTCACTCCGACCGTTCCCGGGAGCGGTGCAAGCAACCAGTGGACTGTCGATATCTATGACAGCGCAGGCGATCCTGCCGTCTCGATCGGAACCGTGGCCCTGGAATTCAGCGACGCTGCAGCATCCGGCGGTCGCATTCTCTCATCCACGGCCGGCGGCGGCGCGACTTATGACCCGGCCACCGGCAACGTGTCACTGACACTGCCACACGGACCGGTCAGCGTTTATATCGGTCGCCCGAATGACAGCGCAGGTATAACACAGCTCGCGGCTCCGTTCTCACCAACAGCCGTGACGAAGGATGGCGCGCCGATCGGTGACCTGAGCTCTGTCGAGATCGACGAGAACGGCTTCCTTCAGGCCGTCTATGGCACGGGTCTTCGGCGCACGCTGTATCAGATTCCGGTCGGCGATGTTCCCAACATGAACGGTTTGCGAGCAGCCGATTCTCAGGCGTTTTCCGTCTCGGCATCGAGTGGCAGCCTTTATCTCTGGGATGCGGGCTCAGGCCCGGTTGGCGGCTTGTCGGGTTACTCATTGATGGAGTCCACGACAGACATCGCCGCCGAGCTCACCGATCTGATCGAGACCCAGCGGGCCTATTCGTCGAACGCGAAGATCGTCCAGACAGTCGATGAGATGCTGCAGGAAACCACCAATCTCAAGCGTTGATCTCCAGCGACAGAAGGCATCAGCTTAAGTGTCACTATCCAGCGCCATCCATTCTGCCCGATCCGGCCTTCAGGTGACCAGCCTGAGGGCCGGTGTGGTTGCGACCAATGTCGCAAACGCATCCACGCCCGGCTATGTACGCCGATCGGTTCTGCTGTCCGAGAATATCGTTGCCGGCGGCACATCGGGCATTCGGACGGATGGTATTGCGCGCTCTCAGAACGAAGCCATTACCGCAGAGCGAAGGAACCTGACCAGCGACCTGGCCCAGGCCGACGTCTTGTCCTCGACCTGGCGCACCATCTCGTCGCGTGTTGGCGACACTGCCGACGGGGATGGCCTGTTCAAGACTTTCGCAAACTTCGAATCTGCCCTTTCCAATCTCGCGCTCACGCCTGAATCCGGCGCTGATGCGGCAGTTGTATTGAATTCAGCGAATGCGATTGTGCAGGAATTTCATGGCCTGTCGCAACTTGCCGTCAACCTGCGTACGGAAGCTGACCGCGAAATCGCCCAGGGTCGCGACATCGTCAATTCCGCGCTCAAGACCATTGAGCAGCTGAACGGCAGGATATCGGGCATGGACCGCACGACCGGGGAAGCGGCAGCCCTTATCGATGAGCGCGGCCGGGTACTCGACACGATTTCGGAATACTTGCCTGTCAAGGCCGTGCCACGCGATTACGGCATGATCGATGTCGTCACACCCGAAGGTGTCTTCCTGCTGGCCGGCACAGCCCGGCAGCTGGAATTTGATGCATCCTCTGCTTTCGGACCCGACCAGACAATCGGAAACGGTGCGCTCTCAGGACTGTCGGTCGACGGGATACCCCTGACCCCCGGATCATCCTCCTATGGCGCCGTTTCCAGTGGATTGTTCGGCGCCCTGTTCACCCTGCGAGACCAGGATCTGCCCACATTCAGCACACAGCTGGACACGCTGGCCGGGGACCTCATAACACGGCTCTCGGACGACGCGATCGATCCAACCAAGACACCCGGTGACCCCGGGCTTTTTGTCGACCCGGCTGGTTCCGGGGCGCCTGGCCTGGCAGCACGCATCTCGATCAATGCCGCGGTTGATCCGGCCCAGGGCGGCGCGACATGGCGGTTGCGGGATGGACTGGGAGCGATTGCGCAAGGGCCGACCGGTGACTCCACGATCCTCAATGCCATGCTCGGGTCTGTCAAATCGGTCAATTCCATCAATACGAATGGTATTCAGGGCGCTTTCTCCTCCACTGAAATGGTCGCGCAGTTTGCAACCCTGGCAGGGCAGAAGCGTGTACAGAACGAAACCGTTCTGTCCTCGATCTCGACCCAGCACACGATGCTTCGGGATGCCGAACAGGCCGAAAACGGGGTCGACATTGACGTTCAGATGCAGGAACTCATCCTGATCGAGCAGGCCTATGCCGCGAACGCCCGCGTCATCGAGATTGCCGGCCAGATGATCAACCGGCTGATGGAGATCTGATATGCTGCGTATCCCGTCTTTCACCAACCTGCCGACATCCGGGCTGAGCCATGAGACTGTTGCGCTGCGGGACAAGCTGACCACGACATCCAGGGAAGCTGTGACGGGGCGCTACTCCGACCTTACGAAGCAATTGTCCGGCCGCATCAGTCACGCCATGCTGGGCCAGAAAGCGCTGGACGACCTGGCAGTCGAACGCACGCAGCTGACACTTCGCGGCAGTCGTCTCGATATCACCCAGAGCAGCCTGGCTGTCATTCAGGACCGGACGAACGGATTGTCGGCCCGCATGCAGGCAGCGATGGGGTCTGATGATCAGGGTTCAAAGGCATCTGCAGCGCGGGATTCGCGCGCCGCACTCGAAGAGACCTTCTCCGCGCTCAACACCCGATATGGTGATCGCTACCTCTTTGCCGGTAACGCAACATCTGCCCCCCCTCTTGCGAGCCTCGAGGACCTGCTGTCAGACGTGCGCCTCATGGCTGCGACCGCTGTCGACGCCGCCGATTTTGCGGCGTCGATGGATACCTATTTCAACACGCCTGGTGGCGGCTGGCGACAGAATATCTATAGCGGAACCGAAACCTCGTCAGATCCTGATGCGGTACCAGGGACCGATCCGAGCCTGATTCAGATCGTGTCGGGCCTCGCCGTGATGGCCCTGTCTGGTCCTGACGAAACGCTCGCACTGTTTGATGGCAACAGCCCGGCTGTCTTCGCCGCTGCTGAAACACTTCAGTCGGGGCAGACGGCCCTGACCAATCGGCGCGCGGACGTCGGCATTTCGCAAGCCCAGATCGAGCGGCGAAAGGAAGCCCTCGACATTGAGGAAACGGTCCTGACCGCAACCTTCAACGAAACGACGGCGCGCGATCAGTATGAAGCCGCATCTGAACTACGTGAGCTGGAGAGTAATCTCGAAGCATCCTATCTGCTGACATCGCGCCTGGCGAACCTCAGCCTGATGAATTATTTAAGGTAACGCCATGAAGTGGTCCGTCAGATTTATCGCCGTTCTCTCCGCTGTTCTGATCAGCCTGCCGGCACCCAGCCTGGCGCAGCCCCGCATTCGGGACATCGTTGACGTTGAAGGCGTGCGAGAGAACGATCTGGTCGGATACGGCATTGTCGTTGGCCTCAACGGCACGGGCGACTCTGTCAAAAACTCACCGTTCACCGAAGATTCCCTGTCCTACATGCTCGAACGGCTTGGCGTTAATGTGCAGGGCGAGGACATCAAGCCCAAGAACGTCGCCGCCGTGCTCGTGACAGCGACCTTCCCCTCGTTTGCCCGCAATGGGTCGACAATCGACGTTACTGTGGCGTCCATAGGCGATGCCAAAAGCCTTGAGGGCGGGACACTGATCCTGACCCCGATGAAAGGCGCCGACAATGAAGTCTATGCTGTCGCGCAGGGCAGCATCGTGGTGAGCGGAATCAACGTACAGGCGGCCGGCGCCAGCGTTTCACGCGGGTCTCCCACGACAGGTGGTGTACCCAACGGCGCGCGCATCGAACGCGAGATCAACTATGCCTTCAATCAGCGCGACTCCGTTACACTGGCCTTGCGAAATCCCGACTTCACAACCGCGGCACGCATCGAGGACACCATCAATAGCGCTGTCGGTGCAAATATCGCGTCCATGCGCGATTCAGGAACGGTCGATCTTGATCTGCATACGATATCGGATTCTCCGGCACGCGTGCTTGCAAGCATCGAGAACCTGCTTGTCACAGTGGCGACCCCGGCGCGCATCGTGATTGATGAAAAATCCGGAACAATCGTGCTGGGCGAAGACGTCACGATTTCCAAAGTCGCCATTGCGCAGGGCAACATCTCAATCAAGATTGTCGAGTCCCCCGTCGTGTCCCAGCCGAACCCGTTCTCATCAGGCGAAACGGTCACCCTCCCCCGCTCCCAGATCACGATAGGCCAGACGGGCAGCGGCAACATTGCGGTGATGGAACCCAATGTATCACTATCGCAGCTGATTGCGGGGCTGAACGCACTGGGCGTGTCGCCCCAGGAGATGGCCGATATCATTCGCGCGATGAAGGCTGCCGGCGCCATCCACGCTGAGCTGGTTGTTCGCTAGGGCGGCGCGCCGAAAATCAGACCCGGTTTTCGGGGATACGCCGCGACCAATGGGAAATTCCGGATCAGAGTGCTGATTCCTGGAATCGGCACTCTGATCCGGTCAACGCGCCATGGAGCGTCGTTCGCAAACCAGCTATTCTTCCTCAGGCTTGACGAGTTCGATAAGCCCCCGGCGCTTCAGTGACATCAGCGATGACAGGAAGTCCCGCTGGACAGCTTCTGCCTGAACCGGTGTGAGGTCCTTTGCATCGGTCAACTCGTCCCGGAGCTTGTCTGCCAGGCGTGCCGAAATGTTGCCCAGAAGGAATTCGGACACCTCGGCATAGCTGCCCCTGAGGCTGACGAGCAGCTTGATCGTTGTCTCTTCGTCCAATTCGCGGAAGGCAACCGGTACAGCCGTTACAGGCAGTATCGTCGGCAGGCCTTCCATCGTGAACATGGATTGCTGGATCAGCTTCAGCTTGCTCTCGTGCTGCGACTCCAGGAACTTCATCAACGACTCGCGCTTTTCGGCAGGAATCAGGCTGAGCAGCTCGCCAATTTCAGTCAGATGCTCGCTGTCTTCTTCGAGCCCGCCCTGCTCGGCGTTCAGGAATTCCATCTCGATCATCCGGGCCAGCACCAGATCGATCCCCGGATCGTGTGTCTGACCCTCAACCATGAAGCCGATGGTCGCATCCAGCTTATCGCCGTTCATGTGCCCGAGCACTTCGGACGCAATAGAGACGTCAAGCTTGCGCAGGATGAGCGCGATGATGTTCGGGGTCAGGCCATCGAGATAGTGTGCAATCTGCCTGGGTTCTTTTTTTGCCAGACGCACCCATGGGTTTTCAGTCGAGGCCTCCGGGGCCGTCTCTGAAGGTCCGCCGGGTATTTCCTCTCCCATGACGGCTGCGAGGCGCTCGGCATCCAGAAGGCTGGAGAGGACTTCGCGGGCCTTTTCGCGGCCACCGCGCATGGCACCATTCGATTTGCGAAGATGAGTCAGGAAATCAACGATAATACCGACCATCTCATCACGCGCGATAAAGGAGATATCCTGCAGGGCTGTCGCCACCTTCGCCAGGGCCGCATCATCCAGCTTCTCGACAATGGGCTTTGCAGCACTCTCGCCAAGCAAGGCAATGATGACCGCCACGCGCTGTGACGGCGTGATCGTTGACCCCTTTGCGCCGGGGCGCGTCTGCGCTGGTCCCAGAGGGACAATTCTGGCTGCGGCCAGATCGGGTTTGGGTTGCGCGCTCATCCGGAATATCCTCTCAGCACCGCTTCAGTAATCTTCAGCCAACCATCTGCCAAAATGAAGAACCCAAGCTTAAAGGGCAGGGAAACGACTGTCGGCGGCACCATCATCATGCCAACGGCCATGAGCACGGATGCAACGACCAGATCAATCACCATGAATGGCAGGAAGATCACAAAGCCGATCTGGAATGCGTGCTTGATTTCCGAGAGCATGAATGCGGTTGCAAGAAGCGAGAAGGACGGCGCCTCCCCTTCCACCACTGGCCTGTTCACCGCATCGCCAAGCACGGCAATCGTTTCGGGCTCGACGCGCCGCATCATGAATTCGCGAAACGGATCCGTGGTCTGCACCCAGGCCTGCTCCTCACTCAGGACGCCGTCCATGTAAGGTGAGATTCCGGTCTCCCAGGCGGTCATGAAGACCGGTTCCATGATGAAGAAGGTCAGAAACATGGCCAGTGCCATGATCATCATGTTCGGAGGCGCCTGGGGCACACCGATCGCCTGGCGCATGAAAGAGAATACGATGACCATGAATGGCAGGCACGTCACCATCATCGCAATGGCGGGCACCAGGCTCAGCACGGACACAAGCAGGAACAGCTGAATCGTCGAACGGCTCAGGCCACCGCCTGCGCCATCCAGAACGCTGTTAAGGCCCTGGGCCGCTTCAGGAGGCACACCCTGGGCATAGGCCGCAGAGGCCGTGCACAGGCCGGCCAGAATCAGAAATGTCAGAACACGGGCTGTGCCGCAAAGCCTAGCCAAGGGCATCACTGGCCTGCTCTGCAATCTCGGTGATCTTCACACCGAGGGTCCCGTCTTCCGTTTCGACGAGTTCGCCCCGCGCAATGATCTTGTTGTCTATGGCAAGGTCTACCGGATCATCTATGCGTGACGTCAGTGGCACAATGGATTCCGGGCGCAGTTCCAGTATCTCCGAAACACTGAGCCGTGCCTGGCCAATGGAGACGGTGACGGTGACGGGCACGTTGAAAATCGAGCGCCGGTACTTGTTGGAGCTGGAAGGCTCGCGGCGATCCGTCTCGGCGACCGGTTGAACAGCTTCTTCGGGGTTGGCCATAATATTACTCTTCAATCGTGGTTTGGGGTGAATCCAGCTGGGCAAGGCACGCCTTCAGAAGGCCGTCAAAATCGAACGTCAGTCCGCCGGTCTCCCATGACACCCGCACCTCTGCGTCGTCATCTTCACCGGCCGGCACCACGGCGCAGCGATCCGCGAGGCCTGGCATATGCTCAACGGCGGCGCGCAGCTTTTCGAGCAGCGCTGGCTGCGCGCGAATTTCGACCGCAGGCGCAGATGACGGCACCATGACTGGCAGGTGACGGCCTATTTCATCCGCAAGGAAAAGCCGCGAAAGTTCCGGGAACAGTTTCGCGGAGATTGCCTGCGTGACGCGAACCGCATGCTCGCGCGATTCCCGTTCGATCCGGTCGATCGCGCCGGACATTGCCGACAGCATGATCTCGATCTCGGCAAATTCCGGGGCACGGCCGGGCGTGTTATCAGCCGGATCCGCAACAGCCGGTTCCGGGTCGCTCGACACCGGCGCACGCGGCATGTCACCGGCCTGGCTGGCCTTGTCATCATCAACCGGCATCTGACCCAGCAGCAGGCGTAGCTGGCTGGAACTCGGACGGGCTGCGTCGCCGTCAAATCTCGGCAGGCTGGACAGGAAGGCCTCACTCATTCACGGCCGCCTTCCGGTCTTCATTCAGCCATTCCTGGAGAATTGCAGCTGCATCATCCTGGCGCCCCATCGTATAGTCCTTCAACGACACGAATGGATCAGGTGATCCGCCGCCTTCGATCGCAAAGATGTCATCTCCGGCGGCGGATCCATCCTGCGCGGTGCCCTTCTGACTCAGCAGTGGCCGGATGACACCAAAGGCCAGCACGATGACCACGAGACTCATGACAAGGATTTTGATCCCCGACCAGAGGTAGCGCTCGGTCAGTTGCTGCATCATGCTTGGAGCTGCAACCATTTCCGTGACGACAGGCGCCTGGAATGGCATGATCTCGACGGTCAGGTCGTCGCCGCGGCTCGTGTCGAGGCCTGCAGCCGAGGCAATCAGCTGCTTGAAGTCGGCAACCATCTGATCGGTCAGCGCAGCCGCATCGGTCGCAGCCGGATCAATGCCGAGAACCTGGTCATTCAGAAGCACCGCAATCGAGATGCGCTCGACCGCGCCTGGCAGCTTTTCTGTCTGGGTGCGTGTTTCATTGATCTCGTATGTCACATTTTCCGACGAGTTCCGCGCGGTACTGGTCGAAGCCCCACCCGGCTCCTCATTGGCCTGAGGCAGGTTGCTGGCGGACGTGATGCCGGCAGCCGTCCCGCCGCTGGATTCACTGACATCGCCGCTGGACCGGTTCCGGACAACCCGCGAATCGGGGTCGAACATGACGGCCGAGGTCGTCTGGCGCTCGTGGCTGACATCAACCGAGACAGAGACGCGTGCATTGTTCAGTCCGACACGCGCTTCCAGCAACCGGAGAATCTTGTCTTCGAGCAGGGCCTCCTGTGTCTCAGCCTTTGCATTCGGTTGATTGGCAGATGCAATGCCGGGCCCTGCGAGGATGCCTTTTTGCGAGTCGATGACCGCGACTTCATCGGGGTTAAGACCGGAGACTGCGAGCGCCACGAGATACTGAATGGCCTGCGCCTGGCCACCCGAAAGATCGTGTGTTGAAGCAAGGGTAACTGAAGCGGTCTGCTTGGGCTCGGAGCGCGCGAATCCCGAACGCAGGCTGGCGCCGATGTGCACGCGGACGGACTGAACACCCGGGATGGCCAGAATGGTGCGGGTCAGTTCGCCTTCCTTGGCACGCCAGTAGGCGGCGTTGTACATCTCGGATGTCACCGAGAATCCATTGACTTCATCGAGCAGCTCATACCCTTGAACCGACTGCTGTGGCAGACCCGCTTTTGCAAGCGAGAACCTGACAGAATCCCGATCGTTCTGGGCAACAAAAATCGCATCGCCACGGATTTCATACCTGGCGCCGCGCTTTTCCAGCTCTTCGATGATTTCGCCTGTGTGTGCAGGTTCCAGTCCTGAATACAACAGCGCCATGGGTTGCTCGACTGCCCCCCTCACGAGAAAGGTCATCGCCAGCGCCACACCGAGCACGGCGAACGCGAGCATCAGTTGCCGCTGCAAGGGCAGCGCTCTCAAAGTAGCGGTAAAACTCATGACCCGGCAATTCCGTTTACGGCAGCATTACTGCAATGGTTAAAATTATGCGGGTAATTGTTAACGGTTCCTTTACCCCACATTTGTTTAACGTGGATTAAGGGATTTAATGGGCGGGTTAGTTTCAGATGGCTGCGGGCAAGAGCAAAAAAGCCGGCAAGAATGCGTCGGCAGACTCCGAAGCCGGCACGGCGAATGCCGATGCAAAGGCGGGTGGCGGCATGCTGGGCATTGCCCTTCTGGCCGTCGGCGCACTCGCCAGCTCGTTTGCGACTGTTTTCTTCCTGACGCCAGCGACGGTCCCTGAAGCCCCCGTGTGCGAAACGACCGAATCAGCTATAAGCACCGAGGCAGCCGTCCGGGAGAATCAGTCTTATGTCGAGCTGCGCGATATCCTCATTACGATCGGAAGCGCCCCGGCGACACGCTATCTCAAGATGAAAGTCGCAATCATCAGCGACAGTGGTGATGTGCTGGCCGTCCAGGACGCCGAACCTGTCCTGATAGACGCCTTCACCAACTATCTGCGCTCGGTCGAGCTGAGCGATTTCGAGAACCCCGGCTTCTACTCGCATATGCGCGACCAGCTGGACCGTCGATCGCAGCTGGTACTTGGCGGCGGCGTTTCCGATGGCGTCCTGATTACCGAATTTCTGTTGAGATAAGATAATGAATTTTGAACCGACAGATTTTGCCATTGTGCTCGTGTCGCTCGCGGCCTGTGTGTACTGTTTCGTACTCAACAGACGCCTGAAGGCCCTTCAGAATACCAAGGACGGTCTTGGCGCAACCATTATGGCGATGTCGAAAACCATTGCCGCAATGTCGAGTTCAACACAGGAAACCCGGTCCCATGTCGGTGAAATGGCGATCCGGTTGTCGAGCCTTCTCGAAGAGGCCAACCGAACCTGCGAGCGGCTGGAAAATCTCCAGACATCGCTGGAGGGCACCCAGCAAAACGCCGTTGATCAGGTTACCGCAACGCAAACCGAACTCGGCATCATGATGCGCATCATCCTCGATCAGTCCAAGACCCGTATCATGGAGATGACAAAGCTGATGCAGCGATTGCGCGATCTGACGGATGCGGCGGGTGAAATTCCCGACACGGCCGCGCCATATCAGGCAAGGCAAAAAGCTGCGACGCGCCGGGTGGGTTAGCGAGATGAAAACCCTGGATAAACGCGGATCCTATGTCCTGCTTTCTCTCGGCTTCCTGTTCGCGATTGGTGCAGCCGTGCGATTCCTTCCAAGCAGTTTTGCCATCGCGGAAAACACAACCGAAACGCAGCCGGGCGAAGCAGCCGGGGGCGATCAGCCTCTGGATCCGTCGAACGAGGCCGTCGCGGTTCAGCCGATTGATCAGGTGTGCTTTACGGACGAGACGGCCGCAACGCTGATGGCCGACCAGAAGCAGATGGAAGCCCTTTACGACGAGCTGACCAGCCAGGAGCTGGACCTGCGGGCGCGCAAGCAGGAGCTCGACAAACGTGCGGCCGATCTGGATGCCGTTCAGCAGGCCCTCGCCGCGCGCTGGGATGAAATGCAGAAGGAATCAGCAAACGACGTCACCCACCTCGCCCGCATGTACGGCACCATGAAGCCCGACCAGGCAGCGGCCATTTTCAATCAGATGGATCCGGATTTTGCCGGCAGCTTCCTGCGCCTGATGCGCAGTGAACAGGCGGGGCTCATCCTGGCCAGCATGGAAACCCGCAAGGCCTATGAAGTGAGTCTGAGACTGGCAGAACTGAACAAGGATATCCGCGAAGAGGCGAACTGACGCGCCCCGGGCGCGTGTCCAATGAGAAGCAGACTTGCCCGATGACCTACAGAAATAAGGCTCCTCCAATGCAATCGTGGCGTTGCGATCCCGTTGCCTGCGCTCCAACGCTATCTGCCGCAAGAGAATCATTTGCTTTTTACCGGCAGTATCGTAATTTGCCGGTAAATGTCCGTTTCTCAACTCCCTCTCGTGATCCAGACCAGCTATGCCGAACTGCTGGACCAGCTGCGCATCGCAGCCATTTCAGAGTTCCCGACCGGTTCAACATTCCGGAAGCGCAAAATTTCCGGGCGCGATTACTGGTATGTTCAAGAGCCAACGGGCCCAGCTGGACGTCCGCCGGAGCGCTACATCGGTGCCGATACGCCCGAACGCCGCAGCCTCATTGAAACGGCCCAGCGGGCGAAGGCCGACGCCGATTCGAGAAGGGCGATTCGACGCTCTCTCACAGGGGCCGGACTACCGGAACCGGATTCACTCACCGGATCGATCATTGAGGCTCTGGTAGAGGCGGGCACTTTCCGTCTGCGCGGCGTGATTGTGGGCACGATAGCATTCCAGACCTATTCGGGTCTGCTCAGCGTGCGCCTGCCGGGGGCGGCGATACGCACAGGCGATCTCGATCTCGCGCAGGACTATGGCGTCTCGGTCAGTCTTGATGACGCATTGGACACTTCCCTTCTCGACATCCTGCAATCGGTTGATCCGGGCTTTCGACCTGTCCCGGGAATCACCAATCCAAATGTCGCGGCGACCTATGCCCGGCCCGGCGGCTACCGGGTCGATGTTCTCACGACCAATCGCGGAGCAGACCGTGACGATCCCGTCCGACTGCCGAGTCTCAAATCAGACGCAGTCCCGTTACGCTACCTGGACTTCCTCCTGAAGGACACGGTTGAGGCCGCTGTGCTCACGCGGTTCGGAGCATTGGTCAACGTGCCCTCACCGGAGCGATATGCGGCACACAAACTGATCGTCAGCGTCTTGCGCCGCGCGGCAGGCCCGAGTGCAATCAAGTCAGACAAGGACATCGTCCAGGCGAGTCTCCTGATGGAAGCATTGATCATGCAGCGCCGCGAGGATGACCTCGCCGCCACGCTAAGCGAAGCAGCTGATCGCGGAGCAAGCTGGCGTCAGCATCTCATCTCCGCGTCCGCGAACCTGTCCGATCAGCTAAGGGAATTTGTACTTTCGATCGTGCACGAAAACGATGGGTCGGCGGCGCACTGAGCGTGTACAAAAAAATCGCGATCACCACAGCAGGACACAGCTCAGTTCGTGCGGCGATGTATTCGTCGTGCGCAGCGACCGTGTACGGGTTTATTCTTCCAAATTCCCTTTGACTGTGGGTGTTTGAGACAGGATCGCACGCGATCTGTCAGCATCGAAGGTGCATGGGGTGTGACACCCACTCTCTGAACTTTTTTGACGTCAGTATTTGCTTGCTGACATACTCAAACATTATTCCGAGCGGTAATTGTCAATCCCAGGGCAAGGCGCGATAAAATGCTGACACGCGCTCATAGCAGTCCTCGAAATCCGGGAGTGCGCCAATCTCGAGTTCCATCGTGTCCCAATCCGCTTCGGAACGCTTCCTGATTTCCGGATCGTCAAGGGAGCGGGCATCTGGCTCTATCTCTCGCGTGCGGCACTTTTGCATAAATGCTTCCAGTATTGCTGCGCGAACACGATCTGAAAATTCGTTCCCCTCTATCAGTCTGTTGAGGTCGTAGACGTCCTGGCGGCGGTTTCGATTTCGCAATTTCTGCTGAAGCATTGCTCTGAAC